>JGI10211J14876_10000326_pt1 | contig 20208 bp, 15 predicted proteins | sample Etolagsediment_FD_14876 | JGI IMG/M metagenome (IMG submission 14876)
TTATCATCTATCATTTGTAATAAAGTATTTTTTCCAGGATCTATAAAAACTCTTTATTTATTTAAAAAAATATCTTTAGAAACATCATCAAAATATGAAAAATGAAAATATATATTTGTGTGAAAAATATAATAATTGAAAATTCAATAATATATAATATAAAATTATAGTATATATAATTAAAGGTTATAATAAATTATTATTGTAATAAACAAATCTTGAAATTACTTTTTATTAAATAAATAAAAAGTACAAATTTAGAGTATTGAACTATAAATATTTATTTAAAATTATAGCCGATTGGGTAATTTAATCCTTGTGCATTATATTCACCTTCAAATGTTGCTACTGGTTCACATACATCACCAACTTTTTCATAATCTGGATTGTAATTTTGTAAACATTTTGTTTGATCTAAAAAATTATTCATATATAAATCAGATTTTTTTTCTGATTTAAAATTTTCTGTAAATGTTTTTGATTCTTCTTCATGATGTTTTAATTTTTCTTTATGATATTTTAATTTTTCTTTATGATATTTTATTTTTTTTTTATCATGAATTGATTCTTCTTCATGATGAATTGATTCTTCGTCACTTTTAATAGTATTATTATGATTGACAAAATTATCTTCAGTGTGCATATTATTTTCTTCAGTATTATGATTATCAAAATTATCTTCTGTGTGCATATTATTTTCTTCAGTATTATAATTATCAAAATTATCTTCTGTGTGCATATTATTTTCTTCAGTATTATAATTATCAAAATTATTTTCTGTTTCCATATTAGTTAAAAAATTTTCTTTAGTTATTTTTTCTTTATCAAAATAAATTGATATAATATAAGACATTGCTAATAATAAAGCAATTAAATAACTTTTTTGTGATGTGTATAATACTAGTAGTAATACAATAACACGTACTATACCAAATTCATACATATTAGAAAAGAATTCGTTAATATTCATAAAAATACATGTATTGTATAAAAATAATATTATAACAATAATCCAATAAATCATTTCATTATCTAAAAATTTTAAAGAATTTTTAAGACCTTTATTAAAATTATTAGTGTCCATACTTAATATAAATTAAAATAAGATAATTATTTAATAATTTTATATTTAATTAAATATAAAATTAAATATTATATAGTTTATATTTTATTTCTCATATAATATCAATATGAATCAAAATATTTGGGGTTCTCATTTATGGTTTAGTTTACATACTATAACATTTTCATATCCTTTAAAACCTACAATAAATGAACAAAATGAATTTAAAAATTTTTTTTTATCATTACAAAATGTTATTCCTTGTTCAGTTTGTAAAAGAAATTATAAAAGACATTTATTAGAAAAACCAATTAATAATCATCTTAAAAGTAGAAAAGATTTAGTTTATTGGTTAATTGATATTCATAATATGGTAAATGCTGAAATTGGTAAAAAAATTTTATCATATGATACAGTTATAAAAAAATATGAAAATGTATATCAAAAAAATCTTTTAGAATTAGAAAACTGTTATTCTAATAATAGTAATAATAATAATGGATTAAATATTCAATATATATTTCTTTTATTATTAATTATTATTTTTATTTTGTTTATTATAAAATGCAAATAATTATATTTTTTCAAATAATTTATTAAGTATTTCTTTAAAATTAAATAATGTTAATTTCAGTGTATTATGTAAATTATATAATGTATTTTTTTTTTCAATATTATAATTTCTAACTTTTTGAAATCCTTCTTCGAATTTATACCAATCTATAGCCCCTATTTCTACTTTTTGACTAATATTTTCTAGATTAAGTTCTAAATTTTTATTTATATTATCATATTGTGCAATATAATAAATATGTTTATACTTACTATAATTTGTTGATAAATATATCTCATCTAAAGGATTCATATTTAATATATGATAATCTGTTGATAATAAATTAGTTTCTTCTTCAAATTCTCTTTTAGCACATTCTATATTTTTTTCTTTTAAATTACGTCGTCCTTTAGGAAAACCCCATTCTGGTTCTTCATATTGAAATATTTTATTTGAATTATTAATAATAGATTCTAAATTAACAAAAATATTAATTTCATTTTTTTTAGTATAATATCCTTTTTTTAATATATTAAATTTATATTCTGAATTTTTAAATTCATTAGAATTATTATTTTTTTTATTAAATTCCCATAAATTATTCCATAAATATTGAAAATCATTTTTTAATAATAATTCTTTTTCATCTTTACTAATTAAATTTAATATATTTTCTAAATAAGTAATATTATCTAATTCATATTTTCCACGCATAAATTCAATATAATTTAAACTATTTTTTCTTCTAATAAATAAATATTCAATTATTTTATCAAAATTATTAAAGTCAATATTTAAAATAATTTTTTTAATTTTTTCTAATCTATTAATTTCATCTATCGAAAATAAATAATTATTTTGAATTTTTTTTGAATAATTAATAATATCATTCATATTTAAATTTATTTTAAATTTAATACATATAATACCAATACTTATAATAGGTTGAAGACATTTTTTAATAATATGACCTTTTTTACCACAATTTAAGCAAAATATATTATTATCATTATCATACATATAAAATGTATTTTCATTTTTAATATTTTCTAAATTTGAATTATTTTCTTGTTGATAATTATTTAATATATTTAATTGTAAATTATTATTATTATCAATTAGATTTTTATATATTGGAATATTTATATTTTTTATAAAATTAGAATTCATCTATATAAAATTTTATTAATTAAACTTTAAACCAAAAATATTATTTTTTATCTAATTAAATAATAAGGATTTTAATATGAAAAAAAAAAATGACTTTCAATTTTATCCAGAAATTACTGATCAAGATTTTAATGAAAAAATTTATTCTAAAAAGGAATTTCGAGATAATGAAATTAAAAAAGCTCCATATTTAGATTTTAATACTAAAAAAGATTTATCTAATTTAAAAGAGTTTGAATTAGAACCACATCAAAATTTTTTAAACACATATATTTCACCAGATACTCCATATAATGGAATATTAATTTTTCACGGTACAGGTGTTGGTAAAACATGCAGTGCTATTTCTATTGCTGAAGGATTTAAGAAAACACTTAAAAATCTAAATAAAAAAATTTTAATTATTTCTAATTTAGAAAAAAACTTTAAAAAAGAAATTTTTAATTTTGATAAAGAAATGCTAAAATTAAAATTAAATAAACAATTTAATGTTCAATGTACTGGAAGAAGTTATGAATTAGGACAAGAAAGTATGTATTTAACAAAAGAACAACAAAAAAAAGAAATAATGAAACTTATTAAATCTTATTATCAATTTACAACATATATTAAAATAGCTAATAATATTAAAGAACGTACAAATGGTTGGACTGGAGAAGAAAATGATATAACGCCTAAAATAAAAGAATTTATATCACAAGAATTTGACGATCGTGTAATTATTATTGATGAAATACAAAATATTAAAACAGATAAAAATAAAGAATTAACAAGAATGATTCAACCAATGTTAAAATCTATAATAAAATATGGTAAAAATATTAAATTAATATTAATGAGTGCTACACCAATGTTTGATAGACCTGATGAAATTATTTTTTATTTAAATTTATTATTAGAAAATGATAAACGTAAATTATTAAAAAAGAGTGATATTTTTCATTCAAAAACAGGTTTACTTAAAGAAGATTCTATTAATTTATTACGCAAAGCAATGAAAGGATATATTAGTTATATGCGTGCTGAAAAACCTTTTATATTTCCATTTCGTTTATATCCATCAATTTCTGGTATACCAAATGTCAAATATTATATAAATGGTGAAAAAATTGAAGATTTTAAAAAAATAAAATACACTAATATTATTTCATTACAAATGCATGGTGTTCAAGAAGCAACATATATTCAACATTTTAAAAATAAAATTGATCAAACTAAAGGTACAAATCTAGACATTGATATAGATATTGAAAATGAAATAAATAGTCAATCTATTATTAAAAATAAAAATAATAACAGTAGCAATAATAATAGCAATAATAGTAGCAATAATAGTAGCAATAACAGTAACAATAATAGTAACAATAATAGTAACAATAATAGTAAAATTTCTGTCAATATTAACAATGATTTTGAAATTAAAAAAACATTTTATTTTGATTTAATTTCTATATCTAATATTGTATATCCAATGGCTAATAAACAAAATAAAATTAAAAATATAGGTAATTTTGGAAAAGAATGTATTGAAACAAATGTAGATAATGGACTAGGAGGATATTATAAAACAATTTCTCAAAGTTATGGTAAAAGAACAGTAAAATATAAATATCAAAAACATTCAATTTTTAATTTTGGAAAAAAAAATGAAACACCATTTGCGGATGAATCTCAAATTCAAAATTATTCTACTAAATTTTATTCTATTTTACAATCTATAAAAAATTCAAAAGGGCTTGTATTTATATTTTCACATTTTATTGAACAAGGAACTTTACCATTAGCATTAATGTTAGAACAAAATGGTATAGAACGCAGTTGTTCTAATGGTGAAACACCTTTATTAGAATATACACCAAATAAAAATAAAGGTGGTGGTAAAAAACAACCGATTTGTTATTTATGTGGAAATAATGCTAAAAATGAACTTCATCATAATCAAAAATTAAAAAATTTTCATCATTTTAGTCAAGCAAAGTATATTTTATTTTTTGGTGAAGGTAGAGATATTATTAAAATTAAAAAAGATGAAGCTCTTAATAAATTTACAAGTAATAAAAATAAAATTGGTGAAGAAATAAAAATATTTATTGGTACTAAGGCAGTAAGTGAAGGATTAGATTTTAAGCGAATAAGACAAGTTCATATTATTGATCCATGGTATAATTTATCTAGACATGAACAAATTATAGGAAGAGCTATTAGAAATTATTCTCATATTGATTTACCACCAGAAGAAAGAAATGTAGAAATTTTTCAGTATGCTTCAATTTTAAAAGATACAAAAAATAATAAAGATTTAGCACTTCGTGAAAGTATTGATTTACGAAATTATCGTATGGCTGAAAATAAAGATGTTATTATTAAAAAGATTAATCGTTTAATGAAAGAATCATCTATTGATTGTGTTTTATTTAAAAAAGCAAATATTATAAATTCAAATGAAAAAGTAAAACAAATTGATTCAAATGGAAAAGTTATTGAAATTTCTATTTCTGATAAACCATGCAGTGCTTTATGTGATTATCAAGAAAAGTGTGATTATAATTGTAATTGGGAGCCAAGTAAAAATAAAAATTATCCTGTAAATAATGATACATATAATTTACGTTATGCTTATAATGATGTTCAAAAAGTCAAGAAAATAATCAAAGAATTATTTAAAATTAATATATCGTATGATTTAAAAACGATTGAATCTCATGTTATAGAAAAGTATAATGATATGAATTATATATTTATTTATAGTGCTTTAGATGAATTAGTTAATAATAAAAATGAAATTGTATTAAATCAATTTGGTATTAAGGGATATATAATTTATCAAGGTGATTATTATATTTTTCAACCATATGATATTATTAGAGAAGATATCCCTTTGATTTATCGTTTATATCCAATGAATATAAAAACTAAAAAACTAGAACTAGAAAATTATGATATTGAATATAATAATATAAATAATAATAATATAATTGATGTGAGTAAAATTAATGAAGAAGAGATTCTAACTAAAGTATTAAAAAATATCCAATTCTTATATGATGATCATAAAGAAATAATAAATTCATCTAAAAAAAAAATTATATACTATACATATTCTATTATTGGTACAATATTTAATAAAATAAAAGATCAGGATAAAGAAATTATAATGAAAAATATATTAATAAAATATTTGCAGAATAATACATCTTCTATTATACAAAATTTTATTGATTATTTAAAACAATCTAATTTATTAATTCAGTATAATTATATTGATAAAAAAATTAAAAATGAATTGATATATATTGGTTATATATTAAATGATCAATATTATATAATTAAAGAAATTAATGAAAATAAATCGTTAAAAAATATAAATTACAGTAAAATTCAATTTATTAAATCTTCTGAAATAATTAAAATTAAAATTGATGCATCAAAAATTATTAATAAAAAAGAAACAAAAAAAAATATAAAATATAATAATATTTATGGCTTTATTGAATATATAAAAAATAAAGAAAATAGATTTAAATTAATTGATTTATCTCAAGAAAAACAAAAAATAACAAAAGAAGGAGAATTATCAAAAAGGTCAATTAAAAAAGGACGAGATTGTTCAAGTTTTAAAAATAATGAATTATTAGAATTAAGAAAAACATTACAAATGTATGAATTACCAAGAAAAACAAAGATTAGCTTTTTATGTAATGATATTGAAATATTTTTACGTTATAAACAATATTTAGAAAAAGATAATATTATATGGTTTGATTTTTCTAACTAAAAATAAATTTAAAAAATAAACATATATATATATTATATATTATCATTTATATAATAATTTAAATTATGGAAACAATAAATGAAATTATAAATCAAAATAATAATCAATATGATAACAATATAAATGATTTTAATAATCTAAATAATAATCAATATGATAATAATCAATATGATAATAATATAAATGATAATAATATAAATGATAATAATATAAATGATAATAATATAAATGATAATAATAATATGAATATTAATGATAATAATCAAAATAAAGAGTTTACATTATTATCATATGAAATAACTAAAAACTTAAATAATGAAATTAAAAAAAAAAATGGAATTTATTTTACTCCTCAAACTATTATAAAACAATCAATTTGTTTTATAAAAAATTATTTAAAAGATAATAATCAAACTATAAATACTATACTTGAACCATGTTGTGGTTCATGTGAATTTATTGAAATCTTAAATAAAAATTTTCAAAAACAACAAATTATAGGTGTTGAAAATAATAATTATATTTTTCAAAATATAAATTTAATTAAATTTTCTAAAAAAAATAAAAATAATATTCAACTAGTTAATAATGATTTTTTACATTATGAAAATAAAAATGTTTCTAAATTTGATTTAATTATTGGAAATCCTCCATATTATGTTATTTCAAAAACAAATGTTAATAAAAAATATTATAAATACTTTGAAGGTCGCCCTAATATTTTTATTTTATTTATTATTGAAGCAATGAATAAATTGAATCATAATGGAATATTATGTTTTGTATTGCCAAAAAATTTTTTAAATTGTATTTATTATGACCAATTACGAAATTATATATATAATCATTTTGAGATATTAAATATTTTTGATTGTTCTCAATATAAATATATAGATACTCAACAAGATACAATTATTTTTACAATAAAATATAATGATCCTTTAAAAAAAAATATTCAAAATTATAAACTTAATAATCAATTTACATTAAATATTCAAAAATATAAAATATTTAATACAATTGAAAATATAAAAAGATTAAATATTTTATTAAAAGATACAACTAATTTATTTACATTAAATTGTGGTGTTAAGGTTGGTACAATAACATGGAATGAACATAAAAAAATATTAACTGACGATAAACAAAAAACATTACTTATTTATAATGGAAATATTAAAAATAATGGTTTAAAAATTGAAAAATTTAAAAATATTGATAAAAAAAATTATGTTGATAAAGAAGGTACTAATGACATGGTATTATTAATTAATAGAGGTTATGGTAAAGGTGATTATTGTTTTAATTATTGTCTTATAAATATTGAACAAAAATATTTAGTAGAAAATCATTTAATTACGATTTATCATAAAAGCATATTTAATAAAGATAAACTTAAAATATTTTTTGAAAAAATAATTAATTCTTTTAATAATAATAATACAAAAGAATTTATTAAGTTATATTTCGGAAATAATGCAATAAATACCAATGAATTATTATATATAATACCTATATATAATTATAAATAAAATTAGTAAAATACTAATTATTAAATTCATTATTATTTTTTAATTTTATTCTTCATTGACACATCGTTAATATTTATTATTTATTTTATTTTTATTATTCATTGATATAATTTTTATAATCATATTATTTGTAATTTCTTCTATTGAATAATTATTTTTTATTTCTTTATTATTTTTTATTTCTTTATTATTTTTTATTTCTTTATTATTTTTTATTTCTTTATTATTTTTTATTTCTTTATTATTTTTTATTTCTTTATTATTTTTTATCTCTTTTTTATCTTTATTTTTTAAAGATTTTTTATCTTTTTTATCTTTTATTTTTTTTTTAGCATCTTTATTTTCAATAGATTTATTATTATTATTTTTAGTTAAAGAGATATTAATTAGTTTTCCAATTGAATTTTGATTTTTAACGCATGTTGGTTCAATATATGATTTATTTATTTTTTTACCATTTTTTGTTGTATAAGATTTTCGTTCATATCCTTTTCTTAATATTTTACCATTTGGACAAGCACCAGATCTCCATGTATCTTCTGTAGGACGATAAAATGAACCAATAGGTTTTTTTATTGCTTGTTTTTCAGTTAAAATTTTTTTACGAAACTTATTATTATTTATATCAAGATCATGTATTTTCTTACCATCAATTGATGATTTAGCGCATGTAGGTTGTATATATTGCCCTGATACTTTTTTACCAGACTTTGTTTTATATCCATGGCGATAATATCCTTTTTTTAGTTCTTCTCCAATTTTACATGCTCCTGAACGCCATGTATCTTCAGTAGGATGATGGTATGTTCCAATATTTTTTTTTAATGCTTGTTTTTGTGTTAAAACTGTTTTATTATTATTAGACATATTTATAATAATAATAAATATATTTTTTATTTTAACAAATAAAAAATATTTTTTTTTAAATATTATTTAAAATTTGATTTATTTTTTTAAAAAATTTAATTAAAATAACTTATAAAGATATTATTATTATTATATATATATAAATAATAATGCAACAACAATCAACATTATTCTGTGGTAAAAAATCTTTACATGTAAATAATTCTTCATTAATTCAACAAATTAAACAAAAAATTAAACAAATTGGTTCTTTTAATTTATCTTCAAAATATTATACATTTTTATCAAAAAAAAATGTAAATAACCTAAAAGAAAGTTCATTTTTAGTATCTTTACGTTCTTTTGGAAAAAATTTTATTTTATTTGTAACAAAATTAAATGATAAAAATTATTGCATTTTTATTAATAAAAAAAATGAAAGTATGAATATTGTTCAATTTCATTTTAATCAAGAAATTTATGATGGTACTATGTTTGATGGAGAATTAGTAAAAAATAATCTTAATAATTGGATTTTTATTATTAATGATATTGCTTATTATAAAGGTAAAAATATAATTACTGAAAGATTTACTAAAAGACAATCTATTATTAATAATATTTTACAAAATGAGTATAAAAATAATAATAATAATTTTTATATTATTAAAAAAGATTTTTTTGGTTATGAAAAAATAAATGATTTAGTCGATAAATATCAAGAATGTTTAAATTATAAACATTCTGGTTTATATTTTAAAAATGTTGATAATTTTAGTGATAATTATTTATTTATTTTTCCTGAATGTCGTACTGATAGTAAAATTTTAAACAATGGAATAACTATAGATAATCAAAAAGTTATTGTTGATAATAATAGTAATCAGAATGATATAGATAATAATATGAAATCATCAATTGAACAGAATATTCTAAGTAATGAAGAAGAAAATTTATTTGGTGATACAGAATTTATAAGTTCAAATAATAAAAATAATAATAATACTAATACAACTAATAGTAATACTAATAATATTTTTATAAAACAAAAACCAATACAACAAGTAAATAATAATGAAAAATTGAAATTAAATAAAATTACATGTAATTTCCTAATTAATCCAACTAATTTACCAGATGTTTATGAACTTTATTGCTATAGTAATAATAACGCTATTGAAAAATATTCTTATGCTGCTGTACCTGATATTAATACAAGTAAATTACTTAAAGAACTAATATCTTTTAATAATATTAATGATAATATTCATAAAAAAATAAATAATAATAATATAATATACGTGGAATGTAATTATCATAAAAAATTTAAAAAATGGGTTCCTTTTAAAAAAGCTGACAATATAGATTCAATTCAAACTATTAATCAAACACAAATTATATTAGATTCATTGTAATATAATATAGTATTTGTATTTATTTGTTAATAATATTAATATTATTATTAATTTTATTAATTTTATTAATTTTATTAATTTTATTAATTTTATTAATTTTATTAATTTTATTAATTTTATTAATTTTATTAATTTTATTTATTTTATAATAATTATATAATTATTATATATACTATGCCAAATTTAAATGGTGGTGATGGTTATACATTTGATGTAAACACAAATATTGGTGGACTTATGGGACGTTCTAGATATAGTTTTAATTATGCACCTATTTATAATGGTGAATTATTACAAGGTGGAAGTAAAGATTGTGCTTGTAAAAAAAAAAAAGAAGAAAGCCTATATAATATATTAAAGCAAAATGGTGGATATAAAAAACAAAATAGTCAAATCGATGCTATAAATTATATAAGTAATTCACTAAGTAAATTAGATAATACAACATTATCTTCAATTATTGATATTGTTACTAATTATCAAATTCATAATAAAAATGATTCAATTGTAGATGATATTGATACAAAAATTGGTGGTAATTCAATGAGTTCTATAATGGCTCCATTAGGAAGATCTAATTTAATAGTATTAACAGCTTTATTATTATTACATCATTTTGCTGTTGAAATGCCACAAGATAAAAAAGATGAAAAAAGAGGTGGGTTTAATAATAATGAAAAAGTAAATATTAAATTATCTAAATTATTAGAACCATTAGGAATAACTAGAAATAGTTCATCTAAATTAATATATGAATTAAAAAATGCTTTTAAAGAAGTAAAAAATAATAAAAGTAATAATGATAATTCAATTTCAGGTGGTTCAAGTATTTTAAAAAATATTATTGCACCATTAGGAACTAGTGCTTTTATTGCAACTGGTTTATTAGTAATATTAGAAAAAATAGTAAATCATGAAAAATTAAAAAATAATGATATATATATTAAAAAAGGTGGTATGGAAAAAGAAAATAAAAATATAAACAAATTAATTGATGTTATTACACCAGTAAGTTTTAATATATTTGCTAATAAATCATTCGTTCAAACTTTATTAAATAAAAAAAAAAATTTAATAAATAATAAAAAAGGAGGTAGAGGTGATCCATTAATAGGATTTGATAAACATACATTAAATGGACTTGGATCGAATGGAATGAATTTAAATAATATTTCAAATTCTTCTAAAAAAAATATATATGATAATAATATAAATATGAGTTCTTTAAAAGAAGGTGGAAATAAACTTAAGAAAAAAAGTACTAAAAAAAGTTATTCTTCAAAAAATTTAAAGGGCGGTGAAGAGAGTTGGGGTGCAACAGGAATGCCTTTACAATTTTTTAATGATAAAATTAAATTAACTGAATATCCAGCTAATTCAGGATTTAATGCTCAAACAGCATATGGACCTCAAGTTCCTTTAGATGTTGGTGTTGGAATGTTAGCGCCAAATAATACATCTAAGGCTAGTACTGTTAATATATCTTCTATGATGAAAACAGGTGGTTCAAAAAAAAGTAAAACTACTAAAAAAAAAGTAATTAAGAAAAAAGATGAAGAAAAAAGTACTAAAAAAAAGAAGACTGTTAAAAAAGATGAGGATAAAGTTATTAAAAAAAAAAAGAAGACTGTTAAAAAAGATGAGGATAAAGTTATTAAAAAAAAAAAGAAGACTGTTAAAAAAGATGATGGTAAAGTTGTTAAAAAAAAGAAAACTTTGAAAAAAGATGATAAAAAATAAACTTTATTAATAATCTTAATAAATAATCTTAATAAATAATCTTTTTATTATATATATGAATAAGACTAATTCTTATATTAATATTATTAATATAAATAATCATATTATTCCACGGACAAAATATATTTCTTTTTTAAAAAAATTAAATATTTATCCATGTGAATATAAAAAAATTTTATATTATCTTTCATCAAAATCTACTTTTATTAAAGATACTAATATATCAAATCAGCAAATATATTTATTTTATAAACAAGCATTTAAAAATAATAATATTGACCAATTATTTAGATTACAAAAAATGCTAAGTCATTTTGTTTCTAATTTATTATTAGAAATAATTAATAAAAAATTTTTATATTTTGATAAAAATACATATAAAAAATTTAATGATAATGAATTTATTAATTTTATAATAAAATATATTTATAATTCTAAATATAAAATAAATAAATACAGTCAAGATAATTTATTTCAAATATGTTCTGATCAAGATATGATAATTCAATTTATAGCAAATAAATATAAAATATTAAATAATATATTAAGTAAAAAAGTTCAAATTAATAATTTAAATAAAATAAAATATCTTGATATTGGTTGTGGAAATGCTAATAAAACAAAAAAATTATCTAATTATATTGGTATTGATAAAAAAAATATTTATGGAACAGATATACATAGTTGGGGTCCTTATCAAGAAAATAAATCAAAATTAGGCATTCAGTTTGAATATATTACAAATAATAAGCTTAATTATAAAAATAATAGTTTTCATTTTATATCTAGTATATTTAATCTTCATCATGTTGAACATTTAAAAGATTTTTTAAAAGAAATATCCAGAATTTTAAAAAAAAATGGAATATTTTTATTAATTGAACATGATGTTTATAATGATTATGATAAATTAATTATAAACATACAACATATGTTATATTCAAGTTTATATGATAAAAAAAAAAATTATATAGAAAATCCTGATTATATTTATTTATTTAATCAATATGAATGGAAATATTTATTAGAAGATGTTGGACTTTATTCATTAGAAAATGGACCATTAGTTTCATTTGATAATTATAATCCTAGATATGATAATCGTTTTTACGGTTTTTTTATAAAAAAATAAATACTGGGAAAAAAATTGGACATAATATATAATAAAATAAATAATAATTATATCTTAAAATTTTAGATCTTTTGGTTTCTTGGCAACAATATTTTAGTATAAAAATATGAAGAATTGATAATAACATAAATTTTAAAGAAAAATTATTTAATTTGTGGTTAGATATTGTAATATCTTTGATAATTACAGTTCCAAATGAATTAATTAATTGTGGAAATGCAATTGTCTTAAATTGATTTTTCCAATATTTATGAAAAATTAAATCTATAAAATTAAACTTAAATAAAAAACTAAATAATAAATTTCCCATAAAAATATAAATACAATTTTTAAAAATAGTCTGCTGATTGTTTAATATAAAATTACAAAAATTAATATGCACATTCAGAAAAATTCCAAAACTATATAATTCTAATATATCTGTACTTTTTGAAGACATAATGTAAAATATTAATCTAATTTATATAAATATTTAATATTTTGATTTTATATAAATAATTTTAATATATTATTAATTAAATTATATTTTATATAATTTAATATATTTATTTATAATTTCATATTTTTAATATATTTCATATTTTTATATATATGGTAAAATATAATTCAGAATTTAATTCAAATTATGTTTATAAATATAGTTTTTCAAATCAACTAAATAAAATATTGTCATTTGATAAAATACGTATTGCTAAAATTATAGAAATTTTTCAATATTCATTAATTGCTTATATTTTAGTTCTAATATTTACAACTATTTTAAATAGAATAATATTTGTAAGTAGTGAAGAAGAAATTAAAAATATGAGTACAATATATTTATTAATACAAACTTTTTTTGAATTATTTTTTATAATTATAATAATGTTTTATTTAAAAAAAATAATTATATTATTTCCATCAATACCATCATTATATTTCCATGGTTTTAAGGAACATACTACCATAGATTATATTATTCATACATCACTTATTTTTTTCTTTCTTGAAATTATTACCAACTTAAAATTTAAAATGGAAATAATTCATGATCGCATGATTAATAAAAAAGTTATAAATAAAGAAAAAATATAATTTTAATCTAAATATTTTTATAATATTATAATTTATATTTAATCTCTAAATTAAATATAAATATATATTAATTATTATGAGTTCAATATATATTTGTTTATTATTTATATTTATTCTATTATTATTAATATTTATTTCTAATTTATACTCAAAAAAATTATTATATAATATAGAATTTTTTGATATATACCAATTAAGTAAAAATTATAATAAAAATAATTCTAATATTTCATCAAAATCTTTTAAAAATATTATAATTGGCTTTGATAAAAATAATTTACCTATAGAAGAAGAAATTATTGTAAATAATTATTGTGCAGGAGAAAATCAATCGTGCTTAATTGATTCTAATGGTGTTAGTACATGTTGTAATAATTTAAAATGTATTCGTGAAAAAGATAATTTTCATAATTATATTTGTTCATATAATGATAAAACAGCTTGTGGTTATAATACATTTTTATGTGAATTTAATATATTATTTGAAGATTTATGGCAAAAATGGATTGACAAAATAAAATCTGGTTTTAAAATAAATTGGGATGATAATTATTTAAAAAATTTAAAACTAAAATTAGAAAAGGAATTATCTAGTTTATGTGCTTCTGATAAAATGTCTAATCAAGAAAAAACAGAAATTATTCAAGCACAATTAAATAAAATTATTTTAGATGACTTGGTATTTGCTAAGCCTGTAAATACAATTAAACTTAATTAAATTTATTTATTCAAATGTAAAAAAACATGAATTATCTTTTTTGTCATTATTATCATTTTTAATATTGACAGACTTATTTATTTTATATGTATTTGAGTCCATATTTTCAAAATCAATATAATTTAATTTAGATTGTTTTTTAAGTTTTAAATTTAGTTTATCTTGTTTTATGAGTTGTTCATCATTTAGGTTTATATATTGATTTTCATCTTCATCATCGCTATTAGAACAAACTTTATTTAATATATTATGATAAAAATATTTTTTATTACTTAAAATACAATTCGTTTCAACGTTATATTTAATATCTTCTACTTCATATGCTTTTTTTTTATATATATCCAATCTTTTTTTTGCCTGTTTATCAAATATTGAAAATCTATCTACAACATCAATAATTAATGCCTGGATATTTTCATGTTTTACACGAGAAATACGACCAACTGTTTGAATAATGTCACTTTTAGGTGTAGCTAATACTAATGCATTGAGACTTGGAATATCAAGACCTTCATTTGCCATAGGATAAGTTCCTAAAAGAACACGACATGATTCATTTTCTTTTAATTTTTCTTTTTTCATTCCACCTACATAAAAGCCAACACTCATAATTTTTTCTTCATGAAACAATTCTTCCATTTCATTTAATTGTTGGCGTCGATCACTTAAAATTAAAAATTGACGTGTTTCATGTTTTTCTAATTCTTCTTTTACTAATTGAATAATTAGCTTTGTTCGCTTTTTATAAAAAGTAATATTATTTACCATAGTTGCCATTTGAACTTGTCCTTTAAAATTAAATATTTCTTCATTGTAAGATTCATTATCACTTTCTAATAAATAACGATTTACTTTTACTACATTTTTTTCATTTGATTTAACACTATAAATAATATCTCCTACAAACCATTTTAAAATTTTGGTTAATCCATCTTTTCGATTAGGTGTAGCAGATAATCCAAGCATATAAGTGCTATGAATTCTAAAAAGAGCTTTAGAAAAAATTCTTGAAGGAATACGATGACATTCATCAATAATTACATGTCCAATATCATCAAAAGCATCTTTAGAGAATTCACGCATTGATAATGTCTGAAGCATTCCTAAAATAATATCTTTACCCTCAATTTCACATTTATTACCTTGAATAATTCCAATTTTAGCAGATGGTAATGCAAACTGAATACGTTCAACCCATTGATTTAATAAAAATTCTTTATGTACAATAACCAATGTTTTTTTCTTGAGCTGACTTACAAAATACAAAGATATAATTGTTTTCCCAAAAGCACACGGTAAAGATAAAATTCCTCCACCTTTTTCATAATAAGATTCCAATGTTTTTTGTGCTGGAATTTTCTGATGTTCTTGTAGATTTAAATCAAAAGAAATATCAATATCTTTTCCAGGAGGAGTAATATTAACATTAGGTTCACCTAGTTTAGTTAGACCATAAAATTTAGGAAGATACATATGGGTTGAATTTTCTTTATATACTTTAAAAGGTTCTTCAGGAACACCATAATCCATATTACTAAAAGGAGTAACATTTAATTCTTCTCTAAAATTTTCTAATTCTTTTTCAGAAAATTCTGATTTTTTAATAATATAACCTCTTTTTCCTAAATAACTTTTTGATGTTTCTATTTTTTGTTTTAATCCTTTTTTTACTATAATTTTTTTAGTAGAATTATTTTTTTCAATTATATTTGAATTATTGTTTAGTTCATTTATTTCATTAAGTTCATTTATTTCATTAAGTTCTTTTTTTTCTTGTTGTATAATATTATTTATTAATTTATTATTATTTTGTGTTAATTCTATTTTATTTTTTGAATTAATTTTTTCATTTGTTTTTTTTACTTTAATATCTTTTTTCTTTTTTTCTTGTTCCATTTATTTTGAAATTATTAAGATATTATGATTATCTATGTATTATTATTAATAATTATACTTTAAATTTATTATAAAATATTTTATAATAAATTTCAACTAATATTTCTTTACCATAATATTTTTATAAATTTTATAATATTACTGAATAATTATGTAGAACTACCACTAGAACTAGATTGTGATGAAGCATTATAACCTGGAAATCCAGCTGTATTTGGAAAACCAACAGTCATCCAATAGTTAGGAGCTAATTGAGGAGATTTATTTCCTAAACCATTAGAATATCTACTGTCAAATTCTTGAGAAGGACCTTCTTTAAATAAATAATCAATCATAAATGGTTGAACAGCATAATTAAAATAACGTAACTTACATAAATATCCTTGGAACCCACCCCAATTAGATATATATAAATCTTCATAATTTAATTTAGGAACACCATTTAATTTTTGACGTTTCTTTAAATTACCATTAATGAAAACATCCACACTATTTCCAATTAGAACAATACTTACATGCATCCAAGAATTTAGAGGTATATTACCAACATCTGCAGATTCCACAATATTTTCGTAAGTATTGAATCGGATATTTAATTTATTAGTATTTGGATACAGCCATACACCAGGCATTTCTAAGAGTGGTGTATGTTCTCCTTTTGAATAATCGGTACTTCCTTTATGAAAGATATGTTTGAAATTTATATTATCAGTACTAGAATTATTACAAGTAGGGTCTGATGAAAAATTATTATCATTAACATAAATCCAAAAACAATAAGAAAGCTCTGTTCCATATTGATTATCCATTGGAGGATTTAAACGAAATGCTTTAATTTTTTGTGCCATTGTACCATCTACAACTTCATTAATAAGATAAGGACTTGATTGTTTATAACTACTATATCCTTTAATTAGTGAAAAAATACAGTATAATATAATTAAAATAGCAAATATAATTAAAACTATTCTTAATATACTATTATCTCCCGTTTTTTTAGTTGCGTTATTTGTTCGATTCACAGAATTAGAAGACATCATATTATATATATTTATTTTAGATTTTTTTATTTTTTCTTATTCCTTTTTAAGTTAATATTATTTTATTATTTTAATATTTTCTATATAATTCTATAAAATTATATAGAATTATATTAAATAATATTAAATAAAATGTAAGTTATGTTCTTAAGAATCATCTGCAAAACTAGTTGGACTTGATACATCAATTATTTTTCCATCTTTAAAAAACTGTACTTGATATTGTGTAGAACCTAATGGTCCTTGTTGATAAAGATTTACAACATCATTTGGTAATAATGATTTTGTGAAATATTGTGTTTTTCCCATTTTACCATAAAATCCAGCTTCTGGACTTCCTCCAGTTATATAAACTGGATCTGCACTTAAAACAGGAATTCCACGTAAAGCACAACTACGTTCTAATTTACCATTTATATATATATCAGTTGTTCTATTATTTAATACATAAACTATGTGCACCCATGTCATTAATGGAATATTTGGAATATCACAAGACTCAACTCCAGCACTATCTGATGTAGATGTTACTATTTTTAATGAATTAGTATTTGGATATAACCAAAGACTTGGACTATGTACATTGCCATTATTAGAACCATTAGAATCAATAGCTGGATTACCTTTCCAAGCAATCCATTTATATTGACCAAATTTATAATTCCAATCTTTTACATAAATCCAAGTACTAAATGATTGACCCATTCCACTTGTAATTTCTGGAACATTAAAAGCAGGTCTAGCAACATTCGCATCTATTACATCATTTATAATTACTGGATTTTCTTGCTTTGCTTTATTTGATTGACTAACAACCCAACTAATAATTACTATTATAGAAACTATTAAAATAATAATAATTATTATAAAAACAATTTTTCCCATAGGACTTTTTACAGATTGTGTAGTAGAAGAATTAATATTAGTATTGGCACCACCTTTTTTTACCATTTATATATTTAACTAAGAAAAATTTATTTGAAAATTTATATTTTTTCTATATTTTTTATTTACAAAATGTAAATAAAATAAAATTATAATTGAATATGAATATATTATAATAAATTATATTTATTGAATATTACTATTCGTAATTAAACAAGATGAAGTGCAATTTTTTTTATTACTATTTTGTAATTTTTCAAATTGTTCACCATATTTTTTACATATTAAATTAATTTGAGTTTGATTTAAAGCATAATCATAATAGGATAAATTTCCTAATAATCCTGGAAAACCATTTTTATTATCAGAAGACAATTTACTATCATTTATTATATATAAATTATATTCTGAAATTGATGGTGGTGGTCCGAGCAATGCAAAATTATTTTCAAGTTTACAATTTATATAAACAGAAACAGAATTTCTTTCTATAACACATGTTAAATTAAACCATTTATTCATTGGAAAATTCATTAATTCAAATCTATTATTATTATTATTTGTTTGAAAAGTTATTACAATATTGTTTGATTGAGGAGTCATCCAAAAACCAGGATATTGATTTAAACTTGATATATCTTTATCATTAATTTCTCTATCACCAGCATATAAAATAGATTTCCATTCATTATATCGATAGTTTTTCCAGTTATTACTATATAATGAATTATTATTATTTACATATAACCACATAGAATAACTAAAATTTAAACTACCTAAATCAGTCTTGTACGTTTCTGTTGTTAATATTTGATTATTTGTTGATAATGAACAATCTAATGGTCCATCATCATTTATATATGTTTTTCCAATTGGATAAATAAAAATAGTATTTTCTTTTGTTATAATTTGAATAATATATGTAATGTACAATACTAAAAAAATAATTCCATAATATTTACCTAGTATAAAAAAAGTCAATGTTGTTAAAATACCAAATATAATAGATAATGACAAGCTATAATAAACTTCTGTAAAAATATAAGTAAAAATAAACATAATAATTATATTTAATATTTTAAGTTGTATTGGAATATCATTTAACGTTTTATTTATAACTATTCCATGATTATAAATATTATTTATTTTATTTTTTATATTATTATGTAAATTATTCTTATTATTAGAATTATTCAAATTATTATTGTTTGAATTATTCGAATTATTATTGTTTGAATTATTCAAATTATTATTGTTTGAATTATTCGAATTATTATTGTTTGAATTATTCGAATTATTATTGTTTGAATTATTCTTATTATTGTTTGAATTATTCTTATTATTGTTTGAATTATTCTTATTATTGTTT
>JGI10211J14876_10000329_pt1 | contig 20142 bp, 23 predicted proteins | sample Etolagsediment_FD_14876 | JGI IMG/M metagenome (IMG submission 14876)
TAGTGGTTTATTGATCAATTCAGATGTCAATGGAAGTTTGAACATTGGAAGAAAAGTATTTGGTGATGATCACTTTGATCCAACCAATAGAGGGTTTGTGCTCAACCCAGTAAAAATTTACTAACCTAGTAACTTTTTATAAAATTTTATAATTAAAATATAGCATTTCTCCTCTATTTTGAGTAATTTTTTTTTCAAACCTCTTTTTAGGATCGGTCATTCAACAGGTTTTTTATCAATTTCTTTCTCAATATCTTTTTTCTCCACTCACTGGTTTCAATGAAATACACAGAATTGTTTGTGATGAACAAATTATCATCTATCACCTTCTTAACTTTTGAGGTTTTGATATGGTCTGAAAATCTTTCTCCTCTGAAAAAAAATGATTCGCCCAATTTAAGTTCTGTGTGCATGATCCCCGTTCTTATTTCATGTGGTGTTGTTACCCACATTGTTCTTCGGATCTGAAAGCCATTATCTTTAAGTTTTTCATAGATTGTTTCAAGTGTTTCATCGAATTCTAACATCTTGAAATTTATGTCACAGGTGAATTTGGCATTGATCACCGAGTCATCGTTCGTTGAAATGGATCCTATCTTTCTCAATATTGCATTTTCAGAGTATTTTATGAGATTCATTTGGTTTTTATCATTGCGTTCATCAAAAGTTTCAGGTCTTTTAACAGTTCTTCAGCACTTATAGATGACTCACATTCTATAATGGTCCCCCTGTGGTCATATCCAATGTGAAACATTTTATTATTGATTCTGATGAAGTGTGATGCAAATTGATGTTTTATTTCTTTTTCTCTGAATCCTTCTCCGAACTCATCATGAAAAATAGGATCACCGAACATTTTGCAAAGTAATTTTCTGTCTATATCGGTTGTGATGAAAGATGCTATCATTTCATACATTTTGACATCTTTCTTTTTCAATCTGTCAAAAAATGAAAAGTTCATCTTATCGTTGAAATAGGATAAATTGCCATCAAGTTGGTTATTGTTTTTCTCATAATAATATTTTCCCAACTCGCAATACCAATTATTCTGTCTATCATTGATAAGTATGTTCATGATAGGTGTGATGCTTACCCTATTGAGCAGGATGTCGTTGAGATCTCTTTGAGGAAACTTACTGATATATATCATTTTCACAAATATAATAAGAAATATCGACACTTCAAAGTTTTAATATATAAGAACATGTCGGACATAATAAATGATATCAACCTTGGCACCTTAACTATAACAGAAACATATGATACTGGACTGACACAATCGTTACCGGGTGCAACTCCGTACTTGAGTGCTACCGGATCAAGTGTCACAATATCATTCATTGAACTTGAGCGGGTTGAAAGTTTAAGTTCTTTTACTTTTTCTGCATCAGGTATCACCGAAACAAGAACCATTGAAACAGAATATCGACTTTCAATAGATGGTATCAATTTCACCGAATGGTTTTCACTTGATGAGGAATTTTCAAACTTTCCGCCATGGGATCCATTGACCAGAATGTGGCTTGATATAAAATTCACAAGATCAGGAACTAAAACAGATGGTGACATCAGGGTATTATCATATGATATAACAGGTAAATTGTTGAGAGATGAGTCTGGTGGTCCGATATCTGTTTCACCGGATGGTGTTGCAATTTTCAAACCGCCTTTCATATTCAAAGTGTTCAAGATAACTGATATTGAGATCATAACAAGTGCTGCTTCGGCTGATTTTTCAATCGATTGGAGGTATTCACAGGACAATTCCAGAACTTGGAGCAATTGGGAACCACTCACAAAGGCAAATATAACAACCAAAAGGATCAATCCAGTGAGATTCTTTGAGATCGAGTATAGGATCACAAATCTATCCCAATCTGATGTAAGGATACAGGATATAAATCTGATAGGTGATTTTCAAAATGTAACTCTCGATTCTCAGAAAACAAATCTTTTCGGGGTAAGAGAATGTTGCCAGTCATTTTTACTTGCAAACTCATCCAATTCATCAAATGCCGGTGTCTATGATGAGAACGGCATATTCATCGCAAACACATCGGGATATTTAGAAGGTCAGACATGTCCTGATGATAATATTTTCAAACCGATGACTGCTGATGAGAAATCTGGACTTTTCAATCCATATCAACAAACTGTGGCCGTGAATCTATTGAACAAGCTATCGAATGATACGAATGAGATATTCGGTCACAGAACACAATACTTTGTTACTGACCCTGATGAAAAAGGTATTGATTATTCTTTACATGAATATGGAACATTCAATATTGTGTGTGAGGGAGAATTGAAGGTATCTGTCGATAACAATCAATTTCCGGACAATCAGATAACAATGAATCAGTTTGATCTCATGTTGTTTGACTCATTTGAGATACATATAACAAAGGAAAGCTTCAAACAGTTGTTCGGAGCTCAAAGAAGACCGAGTAAAGAAGACCTTGTTTATTTCTGTGATATAAACAGGATGTTCATTGTTGATCATGCACAACAGTTGAGAAATTTCAACAACTATGCAGTTTATTACAAAGTGATCCTGAAAAAATACAACAAGTCTGCGAATGTCATGGCCGGTGACAAGACGATCGAGGATCGTGTCAATGAACTTACCAAGAATTCAACAATTGATGAGTTGTTCGGTATTGAAAATGACGAGGACAAAAAGGCAGTTGCAAACAAGGATCAGCAACAGCCACTTACAAAAGATCCTATTCGAGTTGAGTTTGCAAGTTCGATCGGATTGAATGATATAATTGTCAAAGAGTTGATCGAGAACTCAACAACTGTAATATCAAAACAACATTATGATTTTGCACTTGCGTTAAATCAAGGAGCGCAATTGAATGTGACAAAGATCGTGAACTATACCAATATTGACAGATTGTTCAAAGTATCTGATAACATGTCATATTTCATATGGTTCAATATAAACAATTATATACCGGGTGAGAATTTCAATCTTTTCAATTATCACGATGATGTCAATCAACTTGGGTGGCGAGTTGATCTTAACTCAGATGTGATCACGGTAAGATTCAATCAAACAGTATATCAATGGCAACTTGATGATACACTTTCAGAGGATGTTTGGTATTGTTATCTTGTAAATGTTGATCAAAGACAGCGAGTGATGGATCAATATATTTACAAACGAGATGTTGATGACATTGATGAAGAAGATGCAAAGTATCTGAGATCAACTAAGCTAAGAGAGGTATATTCAAATTCAAGTGAAATAACACCATTCGAATATGAGATCGAGAATAATATGAATGCGTCTCTTGTACTTTCTGATATGAAGGCAACCAACATAAGATTGTTCAATGATGTGATACCTGTTTCACAGCACACAAAGTTATTGAATCAATATCTTATCGCGGATGATGCAAAGTATCTGGTTTTTGCTGATAATGCATCAATGAGAGTACAATTGCCTAATTTCGCGCTTGGAACGACCTCATTCGAGTAATTTTTTCAAGTTTTTCATTCTTGTGAGTGCTTTATTACTTTTTTGTAACTTTTTTTCATCAGTATATCCCATGTAATTTGTTCTGTATATGGCCACATCTTTTTTGAATTTTTCGTCAAGGCACTGATCACATATCAATATTTCATATATATCACCATCATTTTCTGATCCGTATCCACATGAAACTTCACAGGTAGTTGATCCGATGAATGATCCTATGTTATTTGATGTTGTGAATGCTTTCTCACAACATATACACTTCATTACTTTCATAGACTTACTTCAATGGGTGTGTAAAGTGAAACTTCGAATGTAACATATGTGTGATGGTCATATACTTTTGCAGAATATTGATCATCATCAATATTGATGGTCATTACATCTACAAATCGCAATTGGTCAAGAGTCAATTTCTTTCGGATCTCACTTTCGATCTCTTGTTTAAGTGATTCTGCTGTTCTGGAAAGAAATAAAGATTCACATAGGTTCTTTATTTTTACCCACTTATCTCCCAATTCGAAATCTTCTTCGGTTATGAGAACAGATTCTATTTTTCTTGACCTTTCTCCTTTCAGTGAACCTTTTTGAAAATGATCTTCAGGATAATTCAATGTCCAACAAAGAGATTGATTTTCTTTTGAGAATATCCATTTTCTATATGTCCAATTATTTTTTTCGGTGTGATTCTTTTCAAATATCACACATTTGTCACCTTTTGAGAAATCCAAGTTCTCATCAAGAAACTTATTACGCATCTCATATAGTTTGGTGCGTCTTTCTTTGAGTTTGACATATATCTTATTTATTTCTCTGAGAGTTCTTGTCTTGTGATTGGAAAAGTAAGGCTTTCTGTCTGTGTAATCTGTGTAATAATTCATATGACAAATTTAAGGAAAAATATCAATTTAAAATCGCTTTCAATTGAATTTTTCTTAAAACAGGAATAATGTTGTGAAATTTAGATGCCAATTCAATTATCTCATCCATATTGAGTTTTTTCTCGTTGCCTTTATATGTCAGTTCAAATATGATCTCATCTATAGTTTCCTTGTCAAAAACAGCAAGGTCATAAAGGTCTGAGTTGTTCAGTATATATTGCTCTGTCATATAAACATTATGATCTATCGAGTATATTGATCTTGCAGATTGTTTGTTATTATCTACCATTTCAACTTTGGTCGCCAATATCTTTATGTTGGTATTCATCGAGTTGTTCGTAGATTTTTTCATGTGGATCAACTTTATTTATGAGATCATTGAGAATATCAAGATATTCTTCATGTTCCTGTATCGGTCCATTTTCCTTTACATAATCATCATCCATGGTGATCCACATTTTGTTTTCTGTATAAAAGAAAATTGCATCGTAATATTTCGACCCATCGATCAATCCAATTTTGACAAGAACACCAGGACCATACTTCCCTATATAATCAACTATCGTTGTTTTCATTCAATATTGACTTCAATTTTTTATCTCGCATATTTCTAAGGTAACCATTCTGTGATAATGTTATGAAAAGTGAATGTGCCATTGTTTTCCTGTTATCCTCAAAGCTATGTAACATATCTCTGTAATAATGATGTATGAGCTCTCTTTCGTTTTCAGGATTCTTATTGACCTCTTTTATATCGAGGTAATATTGTGATATATCTATTTGCATGCATTGAACTTTAATTTTAATTGATGATGAATTCCAATTTTTTGAATCTGTCATCCAGGTCTGTGAATATGATCTTTACACGATCAACTTTCTGATACTCAGTTGCTGTTCCTTCTCTCTCATTGATGAGAACATCTTTTTTATAATCAATGTCTATACCGGGAATTTCACCGAGCATTTTTTTGAGATCTTCCTGTATTTGATTGAGTGACCAATCACTATTGAAATCAACATTCATCATGTATTCCCTGATGGAATTTTCTTTCATTGATGCCATAATCGTTTATTTATTTTTAGGTTATATGTGGTTGAAAATCAAATGTTTAATATCATGTGATGAAAATATCACCTACATCACAATCCATTTTGTTCCTGTCTATCACTTTTTGCATTTCCCTGTAAGGTGAAAAATCTCTATGATATTTTTCCTTGTGTATCAGTTTATCATCACTGACATACATTCTTGGTATCATTCCACACGCATTGTACACCTTTTCTACAAAACTTGGGAACATGTCATATCTATATTGAGTGGTCAATCCATTCCTTACCCTTATTGTGTGGTCATCCATAGTGTTCACGAACTTTAATTTCGGTGTGAACGCACTTAACATTTCATAATTGACATCTCTTCCATAACAGCACAGTTGATATAGCCAATGTATGATATCATCAGGTTCGTAATATTTGTTCAAAAGTTTTTTTATGAGTTCGACATTATGTTTTGCAATTTCAGAATCTTTTTCGAATGCAATTTGTTTCACTGATTTGATGTCACACTCAGCCTTCAGTTCGACTATTCTGATACTTTTATCAGGAATTGCAATATAATGAAGTGATCCATTAAGTCTATCAAGACCTCTTATATCGTTGAATTTGATATTAGTTATTATATTATCTTTTATCAGTATAGGATCTGTCATCTGTTTCAATATGTTCAGTTTGTCATGTACAGTATCTATCACATCATCGAATATATTATCATCAATGAAAATTTCAACTCTGATCTCATCTGCGCCGAACATCAGATCTTCCATTTGAAATAAAGTAATTCCATTGTGATACTCAAAGGCATCGGCGATGGTCTGTTTGCTTAATTCTTCGTCATTAATGTTGACGCCATCGATATCATCACTTATAGAGTCAAGAATGTCCTCGATCGTCGCATAGTCTTTGATAGATGTGGATTCGAATAATCTATAATGTTTCAAATATTTCATGAGTTTATATATTAAAAATGATACACGAGAATCAATGCCCTTTTTATATATACAGGTATGGAGAAAAAGGAAAAACTCATATATGATCTCATTTTTTCAGAATCAACTGATTTTAAAATAGATGTTGGGGATTACATAGAGGACATATATAAATATGAAGTGTTTGTGGACGAGATCAAGGATATTCTCAGAAAATCAAAAGTAACAATATTGAATCATGCAATTGATGTTGATTCAAAGACCGTGACATGGAAATTAAAAGTAAAGAAATAAGATGCATCTTAACAATAAATGGAAAATAAACAATGATACAAAAAAATGGTCTCCTGTGAATGACAGGTTGCCACAGAGCGATTATGATGCTTTGAAACAGGATCTGAAAACATTGAGATTCTATCAGAAATGTCTTTCAGGATCAACCTATGTTGGAGTGAATTCTGTGATATCAGGTGCAAGGAACAATGCAGATATTGAAAACATATATGATATTCTTGAATATCAGCAATTGAGGTCATATTACTATGATGGTATAAACATACCGTTCATCCAGTCATTTTCTCCACCGCTTCCAAATGATTCCTTTCTCATATCAACAACACAATCGATAAATGAGATCATCGATAAGCCAGTACAAGAATATAATTTCACATTGAAGAATCTTTTCACACCTGAGAGGCTTATAAATGACCAAAAGAAGAATCTCTTCTATGTTGATGTTGCAACAACTGAAAGAATAGATGATATTTCAATAAAATTTGAGAATCTCGTTATTGACAATCAATCGGTGAAAGAAGGTCATCGTGTTCTAATTAAGGATCAATTTGAACTTGTTACGATACCCACCGCACAGGATCCAAATACTTTCTTCTTTGGTTCATTCCAAGTTGATGAGGTCATTGGTACAAACACGGTATATAGGGTACCATCTACCGAGAATGGTATTTATGTTTATTTGAAGAACCGTCTTGTTCGCTCGAATGAGTTGGATACTTACGAATCAGTGAAAAAATACTCAATTGCTGTCAAGCTTGGTGTTACGAACCGTGAGAAACAATTCAAACTTGAAAGATTGAGATCGGGCAATTTCCCACTTTACAATTCTCAGGATCTGACTTGGACCGGTTCATCACAGTTGGGTGATTCAATGAACTTTGTTGAGACACACAATTGGGTTCTCAGAAATCGAATGGACTATAACAACCTATATGAGCTTGTTTTGAATGATACTTTGAAACACGGAACTCAGTCATTGAGCATTGAACTTTCAACCTCAACACAATCAGGATTCGTAACATATTCGATACCTGAAAGAACATTGTCAGTTGGTGAATTCGGTGTGATATTCAATCATCAGGAAGGTATAACAAATATAATCGATTCAAAATGGAAAGTCACTTTAAGGTCGATCGACCAAACATCAAGATATTATTGGGTATGTGGCGATCAAGGTGTTCTTCTTAGAATAGATAAAATTGACCATTCAATAAAAAGAATAAGATTGCAGTTCGAGAATTTCGATCCAAGAACCACATCTCAAAGACAGGTCATAACCCAGTTGAATTCGATTAGCTTCTTCAATGAGCTCAGAGGATGTGTGGTTGGTAAGTTCAATCAGATATGGGTCACATCGGATGGTGGTAAAACATGGAAGCAGATATATCTTGCAGATTTCGATGGTTTCAATTATAACACAATATCATTTGCAACAATAGACAGATTCTATGTGGGTGGTGATAATGGTGTGTTCATTGAATTTGAATACAATCTTGGTAATTGGTTTGCACATAAAAGAAGAATTTCCAGACTGATAGATGGTCTGAACAATGAATTCGAACTTGTTGATGATATTAATGATATTGAGTTTTTCACATCGAACTCGAATAACTATGTTGCAATAGGTGCAGAAATGAACAACATATTCCTATATGATATCAATAATTCTCAGGGTCTGACAGCATCGTTCATTTATTTAGAGGATGTGAATGGAAATCAGTTCGGAGATATAAGTTCGATAACATATGTTGACAACCAAGGTATCATTTTCTCGAATTTCAATTCGGTCCTGAATCTTGATCCATTTCAGTATCAGTTGACTGCCACTAACTCTAATGTTGTGACAACAACATTTTCAACATACTTGAACACATCAGGTGTCAATTCGATATTCAATTATAATGATCAAGAGATCATAATGGCCGGTAACTTCTCAAAATGGATCTCAACGACACAATCCGGAACACAATCAACTGTTTTCGATGCTGATTATTTCAATAGATTGCGACCAAGATTGCTTTTCATGGATTATGATATAGGGTCGAAACTTTATTGGTTCGATGATTTCGGTCAATACAGGATACCGGATACTATTGAAGTTCCAATAGATTATCTGTTGAACGATACTGGGTCTCACACTAGAATAGGAATGAATCCTAATACTGAAACTTTGTTCAACCAGAATACACTTACTACAATAACCTATTCTGAGACGAACTGGATAACATACTGGAAAGACAGACAGAAAACATTTGAATATTACACCGATCTTGATGAGACAAATGTTGTCGAACCATCTTTCACATTTTCATCATCTGATACGATCGGAGTAACATTTTCATATACAACAGCGTCAATAACAACAGATTATAATGATATTCTACCATTGATGCCAAGCGCAACTCCTTTGAATCAAAAACCGAATGTTGATCAACAATCAAGATTCAGAGAGATCATTGGAACGCCTATACAGGCTCCTCTGAATATCTTTGATCTTTATTTTTATGATTATCTTGGTATTTGGAGAACACAGGTACCAACAGGTGATACACCACCTGAGGTCGGTGATGTTCTGAGTATCAGCAATGATGTATTTTCGGGTAAATTCGTAATAAATAAAATTATTGCAACTGCTTGTGCAACATTTTCATCACAAGCGACTGTTACATTCACACCGGTATCTGGTACATTTTTACAAGAGATAAGAGTTAATCCGGGTATCAGTCTGACCAATGGTCAAGTATCAACCATTCCAATGGTTGCTAATCAAAATCAGTGGACTCAATATTTATATAACGCAATAAATTCCAATACTACATCAGGGTTAGGTCATGGATTCAGTGCAACTATAGATTCATCACAACCAAACTGGACACTCACAATATCTGGACCTTTCTCATATGTAGGTCAGAATTTGGCTTATGATAGAACAAATATATCAACAACCACAACCATATATACTTTTACTGGAACACAATCTCAATTATGTGATTACTATTCATATTTCTATACTGATTTTCCACAGAATATTCTCAATAACATACCAAATGCTTCACTTAACACGGTTGTCAGAAACTTGAATAAATTCTCAAGAGGTATCACACAATCGAATATTGACTATTTCATAGATAATTTCACTGAGCATTATGCTGGTCTTTCATATGATATCGAACAGGTAACTGATGATTATCCACCATTGTTATCCGTCACACAATCATTCAGAATAGAAGGTAAATATTCTCAATGGTCAGCATATTACAATCTCCAATCAACTATCGATGTGATAGACTACAATTCTGTCACTTGGAGTGAGGAAATAAAATATCCATCTGGTTTCTTGAATTTCGGATACACACCGACATATAATCTTTTGAGTTATCTGAACTTTCTTGATCCAAGTGAGTATCTTCCCACAAAAGAGTTCAACATAATGCCAAATTATATTGGAGTGCCTGGTCCGAACTCACCTCAACCACTTGATGATCAGATATTCATTGATGTTGGTCTTGAAACCAACATGCTGAAGATCGGAAAGAATCTGAAACACATTTATGACTCACTTTTCAAGTGGACCTTCGTTGATATCAATGTTGATGGACCTTTGAACCCAAATGTTCTGACCGAAAGATTGTTGATAATTGAAAAATATTATGATCCTGCAAATGATTGGTACATCATTGAATTCCATGATAGGATAGATTTCTCAACATCCGGTGATATCGATACGATCGACATTCTAAGTAGAAGGACTTTACAACAGATATCAGATGATCTTCAGTACATCAATAGAATGCACCGACCTGAATGGAAAGAGCAAGTATCATATGATAAGACATTATCATTACCTGCTGGTTCTTGGATGAACTATGAAACTGATATTGATTTCAAAGTGCCTACTGATTCATATTGTAAGATTCTTCTTTCAGATTCCAAGGTATTGCAGGAACTCACTGGAATTCTTTATACAGATCATAAATATGAACTTGCATTACAGATAAATAAACTCAGAAGGGAAGTTGAATTGAATGTTTCAAACATCACAATAAATTCTGGTTTCTATCAGTTCAATTTTACTGAGCCACACAGACTTGATGATTTTGACCAGGTTCTTGTGAGTATAGATGGTATATCGACAGATTATCCAGAAGAATTGCTTGGAGTTCACCACATAGAAGTTGTGAGTGATTATGCAATAAAATTACCTATATTGTCAGTTGGTCTTTATCCAACTCAGAACTTCAAGATATTCCATGTTCTGGATGATGATTTTCTGAATTTTCAACCGATCGACCTGTTCGATATGGGAATACAGGATAAAAAGGTCAAGCAATCCGTTGAGATACCTATTGAGAATTATGATATAAATGGTATCAGATATGATCTTATCAATATTGACCTTGATAAATATAAATTCAGATTGATAGACGGTCTTGATATCGTTTCTTTGAATTCAAGATTCCCTTGGATATTGGAAGCAGAGATATCAGATGCGGTCATTGGTCTATCAAAGACCGGAGAGCTCACTTGGTACAAAGGCATATGGTTCTGTGGAAGATGGTTCGAAGGTAGATGGGTATCAGGAAGATGGGTATCAGGTGATTGGTACGGAGGAACTTGGACAAGTAAATTCATTGATGATAAATACTTGAATATAACCATTGATGAGAATAAAACCGACTTTTACAATTCAATATGGTATGATGGAAGATTCTTTAATGGTTCTTGGGAGAATGGAACATGGTATGATGGAAGATGGTACAGTGGTACTTGGTCAAATGGAAGATGGTTCGAAGGCACATTCAATGATGGTGTATGGCAGAACGGTGAGTTCAAGTCAGGTATATGGGTATTGGGTGAATGGCAAGATGGAAGATTCAATCAGACAAATGGACCTTCATTTTGGCTCGATGGTAAGTTCCATGGTGGTGATTTTGAGAATGGAACATGGTATAATGGGGTTTTCGATGAGAAGAATAAAGTATCAAGATTCGGAACACGATCATCAAATTCAAGACCTTCTATATGGAGATCAGGTAAGTTTTTCAATGGTCAATTCCATTCAAGGTTGAATGAGACAAATGGCGAGCCTGATGTTTCTTTGGATCATAGATTCTCCAAGTGGCGTACTGGATTATTTGCCGGTGGTGATTTCTATGGTGGAGTTGCTTTCAACATAAACTTCAAGAACACGATATGGCATGGTGGTATATCAGATGATATTGACATAGTTGATATTTCTGCATATGATAAAACGATAACTTTGGATGGTGAATTCGATTTCAACCCAGGTGATGAGTTCTATATACTTGATTCACAGAACATACAAACTATAGATCCGACAAGAGTAAAGGCACTCACATCAGATTATGATCAGACGAATGATGAGACGCTTGTTCAGATATCAAGACCATATTTAGATATACCAGAAGGTGTTTGGGTTGTTACTTCAATTGATACTGATGGATTTACCCCTCCTGTTGTAACAAATTATTCTACATATGGAAATGCGAATCCGGTCGTGGAATTGATAGGTTCTGAGTTTGTGATATATGATAATAGTGTGCAAGTAACACAGAATTCTACACCATCTCCTGTGAATATATCATTTCCTTTGAATTCGGCAGCATCTATCACAAGCTCAACATTCTCATCAGCATTTTTATATTTTCTTCCGAATTTCCCATCACCTGATGATTTTAGTGTAATAGATAACCAAGATGGAACAATAACACTGAGCTTGGATTGGCCGACATTAGTATTCGATATAAATCTATCACCGGTCACAACCAATTTGAAATGTGTTTCTTATTTTGAAAATTCGAGATGGGACTCTGGTGTTTGGTATAATGGTGTTCTCAAAGATGGTCAATTCAATGGTGGTGTATGGTACAATGGACTTGTCTTGAATTCCAACTTTGGATAATTAATATATAGAACATGTTGAATTTCTATGATTTCATAAATGAGAAATATGATGAGTCAATCGATGGCTCGATCGGCCAATACATATCAGGTATAGCAGAAACTGATGATCGTGTGAGAGAAATAGTTGCAAGTTTCACACAGGATATCAAGTATGATATTGATATGTCAAATGCAATAAATCTTCTTGATGATATTAAAAAGATAAACCTATTGAGGATGGTTGAAGACCATATCAATCAAAAAGAGGGTGATCTGAAAGTATCTGCAAGAATGTCAAGTGATAATGAATTGAATGAATCTGTGGGTAAAAGAGGAGTTTTCAATTCTTTTTTGAAATCACTGACTGCACTTGGATTCAAAGACAATGATGCATCAAATGATGTGTCTGATGGATTTTTGTTCATATTCAGATTCACAGATATTGATCCAGTGAAGCAAAGAACGATATTCAAAAGATTTGCATATTTGGATACTATCGAATTTGAAGAATCAAGAAAGGTGAGTCTTTACTATGGTCTTCGTGATGATATGCACATTGAATACGGTTACTATTACGATGTTTTCAATAAAATAGGTGAGTTCAAACTTACACAATCAATATTCAATAAGTTGAAGACATCCGACTTCAAATCATTGTCGGGATTCAAACGAAAGGTTTCTCAACTAAATTTCAAAGATATCATATTGATTCAGAAATTGAAAGTTGCCATGTTGAGTTTTGACCCAGGTAGGATCGAATCCAAATTACATCCGAAAATAAATGATAATATCATAACATTCAGTTACTATGGTTATGGAACATGGAGGTCCGGTCAATTGGAAGAAAATGATATGATAGGATTGAAAGATAAGGTAAAGGAACATCTTGTTAAACATAAATGGTCAGAGAGATTATTGATAAGTGTGAGTGCGAATAAATTTTGGACCTATGTAAACTTTAAGATCAAATGAAGATAAAATTCATATGTCATTATTACCTACTGCAAAAAAGATACAAATGAATACAATAAGTTTTTTTGATGATGAAAAGATAGATGCAATTAAGAATCGTCTGATAAAAGAAAACCGCGCATCTAAACTCAATGCAATATTCAATGACGGAATTTATATTGAAAAAACATTGGAAGATGATGAGGAATATAAAGAAATGTTCTCTCAATATGTGAAGCCACTTCCGATGCCATCCGGAAAATTATTTTACATAGACTATGTTTATTGAAATCGTATCATTCAATATAACGGTTGCCTATCTTTGGTTGAAAACCGATTTCATTAGGTGGTATTTTCCATTTGGTGTTGTAAATCAATATATCAACTATAAAAATGATATGCAATCAAATATCAGCTTTCCAGATTATCTTTTTTTGAAAAACAACAACTTCGTAACAAAATTATTGAGTTGTGATGTGTGTCTTATGATGTGGTCGAATATCATACTTGCTCTTTTATTCGGATTCAATTTATTTTTCTTTAAGTATATCACATCGGTGCTGATATATAAGATATTATGCAAACTATGACATTCGGTAACATCAATCAATTTTATCGTCATATATCAAAGATTTCAGGTATTGTGATGCATTCAAAACATCTTACAAATTTCAGAGATGTCATGTTTCTTTATATCAATGGATGTGAATGTGATAGGAAACGAAATCTGAAAAGAGCAACCGAGCTATATCTTAACATGTCACAGGTTGATAGAAAAACGATCGATATGTTTTTAGACAGTTCAAATAGTGACGAAGTAATATTCCGTCAATCCGGTAAGGAATTTCTCAGGTGGAATAGATAAGACTCACATATATAATATGTGTATTGTGTTTATCTGATATCATCTACCGAGGCAAATGGTAAAAAGACCTACAAAATAGGTCGGACAAAGAGAGATCCTCAAATAAGAATGAAAGAACTCGCAACTGGCAATCATAATCAACTTGCAATAGAACATGTTTTCACTTCAAGATGGGGCACAAAAATAGAATCACACCTTCACAGAAAATATAAAAACATCAACACATCGGGTGAGTGGTTTCAACTTTCAGATGAACAAGTTGATGAGTTCATATCCGAATGTCAGTCTCAACATGACATTTTTGAATTCCTTTTAGAGAACAATACATGGTTTCAGGAACAACCTGAATTCAAAAAATTCATATAATAAAATAAAAATGAAAAAAATTCTACTTTGTGACATTGACGGTACCATTTGTGAAGATATTCCAAATGAAGAATTCGAGAGAATGAAAGATGCCAAACCATTTGAGGACGCACTTACAAGATTGAACAAATGGTATGATGCTGGTGATGAAATTCATTTCTTCACATCAAGAACAGAAGACATGAGGTCTCTTACAGAAGAATGGTTGAAAAACAACGGGTTCAAATACCACTCACTTATTATGAACAAACCAAGGATAAATGATAATGAGACATATATGTGGATCGATAATAAACCGGTAAAGGCAGTCACTCATAAAGGCAGATGGACAGAACTTGTAAAAAAACAAGTGAATGTCGAAACATTTGCAGATGACTCGGATTTCAATGTAACTATATACGAAACTGATTAGAATTTCGGCTCTTCGAAGAAAAGTATCAAAGATTCTCCTTCACGAAAACCACTTGATATGATAACACCATCCAATTTCTCGTGGTCAGCTCTTGTCATGTTACGCCATTTACTTACATATTCATATTCAGAATCATCAGCAAATCCAATTGGACTTCCACCTTGCATTGACCCTACTGTGTAACCCATATCTTTAAGGTAGTCAGAAGCATTATAATATGATTGGAAAGTTCCTGATGGAATGAATTCAACTGCAAAAACAACTTCACGATCAGGAACTTCACGATGTCCTGTGTAAACCTTACCAACTAGATCATCTCTTGTGATAGGTTTGTTCGGATCAGATTTTGCAAGTGTATCTTCAACAAAATCATCACTTTCAAAGTATTTCTTAAAGTTTTTAATGTTTTTCATATTCAGTATATTTTTTTTACTTCTATTTTTTTGTTCTTGAACAATCTCAAAGGTCCTGTTATATCAAACTCATCATTTGATGTAATATATATTGTTTCAATGTTCTCAATTTTGTCATTATTAAGGTAAAGATCACAAAGTGCCATTGTTATAGGATTCACACTTGGGTTGAATGCATTGTTCTCAATGAAAAATCCTTTATAAATATCACCTGATCGTGTTTCGATGACACACCCGGATTTTAACTTAGTGAACGCAGTTATTGATCTATCTGCAAGATACTTGACCAATTTTTCCGGTCGGGTTATATTTGTCTCAATTGAAAATCCTTTTATTGACTCACCAAGCCCCTCATCGAAAGAATAAGGTAAGAGTTCTGATAATTTAACAGATTTATCGTCAAATTCAACAACCATGTCATCTCCAAAAGAACTTAAAAATTGCCTGCAATGTCCACATGGAGTTGCTGAAATATGTATTCTCACAGGATACTCACCTCTTGATTTGTTGAGAAGGAAATTGATATAAGCTGTTTGCTCTGCATGGAGTGTCATCTCGATCATGTCGAACTCTATATTGAATCCGCCGAATTTATTTCCTAAGTTGGTATATAACATTGCACCAACTTTGAAATTTGACTTTGTTGAAATGGCCATTTTCTGAAATTCTTGAAATCTTTCTAAGTATAACATGAATCTATATATTAAAATAAATATATAGAATTATGAAATATCTGAGACTCTTTGAAGAATATGTATCTGAAAGATTGAATTATGAATTCAAATGCACAGATTGTGACCGTGATGGTATTTTTCATAACACACCTTTCGGTACGATAGATTCAACTGAATTTGCTCAGATAATTGACAGGATAGAACAATATCCTATATCGAGAGAAACTTTTCTTGAATATGATGTTATTCTACCAGAACATATTGATATTGATAATATTGAAACATTCAAGTATAAAGATTATGTAGTTGTTTATGATGTTGAAAGTGATATACACTATATCTATTCTATAAGCAGAAGGATGAATGAATCGAATGAATATGATAATTGGGTAAGATATACTGATGATTCTTTAAATTCAGATTGGATCGAATATAAAAAGAAAGAGATCAGAAAGTGGCGATCAAGATCAGAAGATATGCAATTCAGATTTCCACTGTTCGAAACCAAGGAAGAATTCAAGAACGCACTTGATACATCACCTATAATTGAACTCACTGAAAGTACCGTAAGAAATGTAAGACATGCAACTGACATTACAGATATTGAATCTCTGAGAGATATGGTCTCAACTTATGTGAGACCGAGAGATATTGATAGAATTATCCAAGGTTTTGAAAATAAAGATAGTATTCCAATGCCAATAATATTGAAATCAAAAGTGGGTATGTTCATAATGGCAGGAAATACAAGACAGAATGTTGCAAGAATAATGGGTATCGTGCCTAAGGCAATTTTAATAAATTTAGATAAGATATGAAACATTTACAGATATATGAGAACTTTCGAGTAAAGAAATTACTTTGGCTTGATGATATAAGAGATCCTCACAAGAATCAAGAGTGGCTTGTTTTTTCACCTATTGAACAACCATTTGAGGTCATTTGGGTCATGGATCATGACGAATTCAAAAATTGGATAATCAAAAATGGACTTCCTGATGGAATAAGTTTTGACTATGATCTTGGACTTGATAAGGTTCATATAAAGAAAACAATGTCAAAATCTGCATTGAAGAGATTCAGAAAAACAGATGAATATTTAAATGGAGCAGATTGTGCAAGATTCTTAGTTGATTACTGTAAAGAACATGATCTTGATATCCCACCATTCAATATTCACTCTGCAAATAAACAAGGTAAAGTTGAGATATCTCAGATATTGGGTGATGTGAGTAAGTTTCAATGAGCTGGGAGTTTAGGATTATTCAAATCATTTCTTGTTAGAAATTCTTTATAACAATTTTCTAAATGTGCTTTTTGTAATTCCATGATACAAATATAAGGAATTTTATCTGATTTTTGAACATCTTTTTAAATATTCTAAAAAATTTCCTGTTTTCTCACTACCAATAACCTCAGTTATTTTTTCAATTAACTCATCATGATCTTTAATATTAAAATTCAATTCATCAAAAAAGTGAAATGTCAACCTAACAGGATAATAATTTATACCATTTGTAAGGTCACAGAATGTTTGATTAATCGTCATGAAACAAACTGGATACGATTCCGATTTTATATAGAATTTATACTCTGGTAATGGAAATCCACTTGAATTTTCATAGATACGAATAGATATTTCAGCTTTAAATTCACCTGATGTTTCTTCTTCCAAAGATTTTTTGAAATCTTTCAAAGCATCTAATGGTGATTTACTTTCTTTACTATAAGGATTTGCCCACATATCAATTTTAATATATTTGTTTTATGAAATTAAATGATATTTGTTTTAAAAGTACCGGTGGTAGGACTCGAACCTACATGGACATTACATCAGTCGGATATGAGCCGACCCCAATTACCACATCTGGCCACACCGGTATTTAAGTGCCGAGAGAGGGATTTGAACCCTCACATCATTGAGATACGGAGGTTTGAACTCCGCGCGTCTGCCAATTCCGCCATCTCGGCATTTTGTACCTGAGGTGGGATTTGAACCCACACATTCTTTCGAATACCAGATCCTAAGTCTGGCGCGTCTGCCAATTCCGCCACTCAGGCAAATATTTGATCCGCGAATCGGATTTGAACCGATGTCTTCACCTTACCAAGGCGATGTAATAACCGACTATACGATCACGGCAATTTATTTTTGAGTCGGTGGTAGGATTCAAACCTACGATGGAAACTTTTCGTTTCTCCAGATTTGCAGTCTGGTCCCTTCGTCGCTCGGGTCACACCGACATGTTTACTACTCATTTCAATTTAAGTAGGTCTGCCCAGATTCGAACTGGGATTATACTTCTCGTCTCCACTTTGTAAGAGTGGGATGTTTAACCATTACACCACAGACCTATTTTTTAATAACTTTTCCCTTCTTTATATCTCTCTCTTCTCTTATGTCTTCCATTGCCTTTATTCAAAGCTTTATAAGTTTTGGTTAATGAATGGCAGTTAGGACATAATAATTCAAGATTGTTAAGATTGTTATTTTCGGAATTTCCATCTTTGTGTTCAAGTTCTATCGGAACTTTATTACTTAAAGGATTTTTCTCACACCAACCACACTTCATACATTTTTCGCCATGCGTCTGAATTAGAAACTTTTTAGCCATATTTGATCCATGGTCCACACCATTCATAATTTCATTAAATTTGATTTCCCTTTGAAGCTTTTTTTGACATTTTATAGAACAATATTTTCTTTTTAAGTACATATAATTTCTGTCAATTTCATATTCTGAGTTGCAACTTTCACAAATTCGAAATATTTTACCATTTTTTTGTATTATAGAATTATCTTTTTTTATTTTTTCATCACTTGCTTTTAGATTTAAAAATGTTCTCGAACAACTCATTGAACAAAACTTCCTTTTTTCACCTATTAGACAATCAAATTCTTCACTACATTGTAAACATAATTTTTTTTCTCTTTTTAATTCATTATATTTTGATTTCAAATTATACCTTGACTTTATTCTAACAACCGAAGATCTTGAAATATTCAAAATATCCGCAATTTCATTATTAGTCAATCCTTTATCTAAAAGATTTTCTAAAATTTCAATTTCAATTTTCATTTTTAATTTTTGTTTTTATATATTAAAAATGAGCCTCTCGTCAAAATAGAGCCGATGGTTGAATTCGAATCAACGATGTTTTATTCCCTACTTACAAGGTAGGTCCGTTCGACCACTCCGGCACATCGGCATTTTAAAGTCAAATCACAACTTATTAATGTTGCTTTTTGTTTGTAGTCATGGGGGGATTTGAACCCCCGACATCTTCGGTATCAGCGAAGTGCTCTCACCAGGCTGAGCTACACGACTGTTTTTATTTGCTCCTCAGGTAGGACTCGAACCTACGACCCTCTGATTACCTACCACTACAGTTTTCACTGCCTCATTTCTGAGTTTGTGGTCTGGACTATCCCATCATCCTAATTAATAGGATGCACTGATTATAGTCTCTGCACGTTCCCTTTCGGGCTTCGCTCAGGGTTGCCATTTAAAAGGTTTCCCTGAATTTACAGTGTTTTCCTCTTATTGTTACCAATAAGTGCTGCCATCGACAGTCAGGCGCTCTAACCAACTGAGCTACTGAGGAATATATTTTTCAAAACCCAAACCCGCTGTCACCTTTTCAGACATTCAAGAGTGTAAACACTCAAGGAGAGTAGAAACCCAAAACAACTCTCACTCAGGAATTTAACCTGAACGGGTAAGAATTCATCGTAGTTCCTGCGGGACTCGAACCCACATCTTTGGTTTAGAAGACCAACGTCCTATCCATTGAACGAAGGAACTATATTTTTTGTATCCAGACCGGGATTTGAACCCGGACAACCTTTCGGTTACCACCCCCTCAAAGTGGCGTGTCTACCATTCCACCACCTGGATATTTTTTGTACTCC
>JGI10211J14876_10000330_pt1 | contig 20135 bp, 19 predicted proteins | sample Etolagsediment_FD_14876 | JGI IMG/M metagenome (IMG submission 14876)
ATCTCCAGTTCTGGGGAAACCTTGGGCAAAGAACCAGGGGTCCCGACCGCGCATCCGGTTAGGGAATCTCCTTTTGTGAGGCTTGGGTCCAGGTTTGTGCCCACTGCAATAAGGCCTCCTGAGTGGGCCTCTTCGAGCTTCCCGCCCTCACACATAAGCGAGGATATCTCAGTAATTACGGGCTTGGGGGGTTTCCCTTCCCGGTCTATTCCAGGAAGGAATTCAACCTTGTCCCCGACCTTGAGCTTGCCGCGGAGAAGGGAGCCTCCGATTACCCCTCCATTGAGGGAGGAAACCTCCATCCCGGGCTTGTTGATGTCAAATGAGCGTGATACATAGAGAAGCGATGGTGCATCCAGGTCCCTCTTTGGGGTTGGGATGAACTCCTCAATTGCGCGGGCAACTTCACCTACATTTATGCCGTGGTTTGCAACTACGGGGATTATAGGCGCATTCTCTGCAACCGAGCCCTTGAGGAATTTTTTGATTTGGTCGTAATGCTCCTTTGCCTTTTCCTTGGAAACAAGGTCCACCTTGGTCTGCACGACCACGATGTTTTTTATGCCGATTATATTGAGAACCATAAGGTGCTCGGCAGTCTGGGGCTGGGGGCATTCTTCGTTTGCAGCAATAAGGAGGAGTGCGCCGTCCATGATGCTGGAGGCGGAAATAACCGTGGTCATGAGGGTTTCGTGGCCCGGGGCATCCAGGAAGGAAACCCTTCTCTTTACTTCGGTTTTGCCTCCGCATTTATCGCATTTCTCAGTGGTTGTGTATTCCTTGCACTTGGGGCAGTACCTGATTTCAGCGTCTGCGTAGCCGAGGCGGATGGAGATTCCCCTCTTGAGCTCTTCTGAGTGGGTATCTGTCCATTTGCCGGTAAGGGCCTTGGTGAGGCTGGTCTTTCCATGGTCAACGTGTCCAAGCAGCCCTATGTTTACCTCAGCCTGCAGAACAACACCTACTTTTTCTCCCCTTCTTCAGGTTTCTCTCCTTTGGGAAATAATGTTTCCAAAGATTCAGCACCCGGGGTTGTAACCATTGAGTTTACCTGGGTAATCTCGAGTGAATATGTGTCCCCGCGGAACATCTTCTTCTTTCTCTGCCCCTTGGACTTTGGGTTGAAGCCTGGGCCTGTGGAAACAAGGGACTTGAACTTCCTTGAGCCGGAAATGGATGCCTTCATGGGGAACCCGCTGTCGTCGCTCCCGCCCGTAAGCTTGAGCGTGTAGCCAGCGAGGCCGAAATCATCTCCTGCGATTTCCTGGCCCATCTTCTTTCCAACAATGAGTGTCCTTTTGTCCTCTGGGATATCCACCTGTGCAGTCTTGCCTGTTTTTGGGTCTGATACAACTAATTTCATATGCTCACCTTAATTCAGAAGTTTAGTTAATAAAAAGATAAAAATAAATAGGTTTGCAAAAGGCCAACTAGCATTCAATGGGCAGAATAAAGCTCTATTGGGTTAAGTTCGTCCGTGAGAGGGGGCCTCTCAGGCACGGAAGAAGAGTAAAACTCGCCATCATGCTCCTCCAGAAAAGCTGATGTGTCCTTATCTGTGGCCACAATCACGATATTCATTAGCTCTTCAGGGTTTTCATCTGTAGGAAAGATGACCAAATTAGCAAAAACTGAAGAAAATGTATTATACAGGAGTATGAATGCTTCTGCATCCTCCCCCTCAAGAGGAGAGATTACGTTTACGATTAGAACTCCGTCGGAGGACATTTTCTCCTTCAGCTCAAAAAGGAATTCTTGGGTTGCAAGGTGGGGGGGGATGCTCCTTCCCCTGAAGGCATCCAGAATCACAAGGTCGTATTGCTTTTCAGTATTCTTTACGTGCCTCCGTGCATCATCCACAATCAAATCTGTCCTTTCATCATCCTCTAGAGAGAAGTAAGTTATGCCTGCCTCGATTGCTTTTCCGTCAATATCTACTCCATCCACATGGGCACCGGGAAAATACGCCTTTATATCCTCAACTTGGGTGCCCCCCGCAATTCCAAGTACAAGAGCATCATTTACTTCTTCCCTAAGTTCATAGCCAACCCTGGAAGAAATTGCGTAATCAAGCGCAGGCTCTCCTTCAGGGGTTTCTGCTGTTGAAAGTGCATTGTCCAGAAGCATCATCCTTGTAGGCACCCCATGAAACTCTTTGTCCATAACAACTATATGGTAATACATGCTATCGCTTTCATATATTATTTCGCCTTCATGAAAATTTGCATGGCCCACTTCCAGTGCAAGAAACATTATCAATGCAACGGGCAGGATGTCAAGCATTATCCCCTTCTTGGGGAATGCCATCCAGCTCATCAGCACCATTGCAATTGAGGCGAGGATAAAGATGAAGGTAACTTCGAGGCCAGGAATAAGAACGAATCCCGTTCCCAGGGAACCCACTATGCTCCCTACTGTAGAGATTGCAAAAATCCTGCCTGCTCCCTGGCCTTCATGATCCACCTTAGAAGTGAGCTTGATTATGTAGGGTGAAACCATCCCAAAGAAAAAGCTTGCAGGCACAAGAACGAGTGCCGCAACCAGGTTCGCAGTTGAAAGCTCGAGCAAAAGCGTGAAGGGGGTGATTATATTTCCAAGTATGGGAACGGTGAGGGTCAGGATTCCTGCAGCAAGCAGGATTATGGAAAAGTGCTTTCGGTCATGGTACCTGTCAGCCAGTATTCCTCCTGCATAATAACCTGCACTCAGGGCTGCAAGAACAAGACCTATTGCTGAAGCCCAGGTGTATATCGTGTTTCCAAGATAAGGGGAGATTACTCTTGCACCTGCAATCTCCACAAGCATTGCGCAGGCTCCGGAAACAAAAGCGATAATAATGAGATCTAAAGGAACCTTATCTGGTTTAGACATTAGAACAGTTTGTTAAGAATAAAAATAAAAAAGAGAAGGTTACGCTTACGCGTTCTTCATCTTTGCTTTGTAGACAAAGCCGTCGGAGCCTACATAGTAGAGGAAACCCCTCTCCTTTGAGACTTTATCGTTTCCGACTCTTTTCTTTGAGCCCCTCTTGTTGTGCTTCATAGGAACTCTCCAAACATATCCGTCCTTTCCGACGAAGTAGAGGTATCCGTCCTCTCTGCTAATTTTTTCAGATCCGATCTTCTTTCCCATTTAGTTCACCTCGATGTGTACTGAAGAAATAGACGAGCTAAAGATTAATAAATCTATCTCGGAGTATCGAGGGAGCTCCGTCAGTGTATTTTTTTGTTTTATGACGGAGAATTAAAATCCGGGGGGATACTGACGTGAACTCCTTCAGAAAAACTCATGGAGCTTGGGCCCAACGTGTTCTACTTTTGTGGGCTTTGATAGGGTTTTATTTTTGCTCTCTTCCTCTTTTTCCTTCTCGGGCTCTGGTTCCGGTTCGCGGGGTTTTTCCTCCTTCTTCTCTTCCTTTTTGGGAGGCTCTTTCTTTTGGGGCTTCTTCTTTGCTTTGGATTTTCGGATTTTTGGGGCGAATTTTTTCAGGAGGTCTGCTTCCTTTTCATCAATTCCATAATTGGATTCAAAATATTCCGGGTTCTCCGCATACAGGCCTGCAAAAACAGGGAGATAGGATTCTGCGCGCCTTGGGGAAGTATGCATTTTTCTCCCTATTTTGGTGAGGAGGGACTTCATTGTTGCGCGGGAAGACGATGTTGCTTTCATCTGCTTCAGGTAGGAGGGAAACTGGAAGCGCACAAACTTGGGGCGCATGTCCGAGCGGGAAAGTGAAACTCCCGCAGTCATCAGGTCATTTGAGTAGCGAAGGAAGCCCCAGGCCTGCCTGCGCATAATCCTTCCATCAAAGATATCTGCGCGGGAGATGCGCTCGTATGCAAGAGGCACGTCCCGGGGAGGAAATACAATTGGAATGTTTTCGTTTATCCAGAGCTTAAGCATGCCGTGGTCCACGCTTCCAAAGGAAACTTCTCTTGCATCTTTGTAGGTTTCCGCGCGGAAAAGATTTTTTAGAAGGGTGAAGATGTCTTTTTCCCTGTCGCGCTCCCCAACCGCATTGCACTGCAAATCGTTTATTGCGGCGCGGATATCTCCGTGAGCATTCTCCGCAATGGAATGAATTATTTCCTCGCTTACCTGCATCTTCTCTGTGTCTGAGATATGTGTGAGGAGCTTTGCAATGGAAGGTGCGATGGGTCTCTTGAGCGGAACCACTGTGCAATAGGAACGCAGGGAGATGATTTTTCGGTTCCATGAATCCTCTGCAGTGAGCACAACAGGAAACGGGGAATCCTTGAGAAGCTTGGTGATTGCGCTTACTCCTCCACGGTCTTCTCTTCCCATCGCATCCACATCATCTATGAAAATGAGCTTTGTTTTTCCGGTGAGGGAATTTGCAGACATCGTGCCCCCGAGTATCCGTTCTATGCGCGCCTTGTCGCGGAAATCGCTTGCGCTCATTTCCAGCAGGTCAAGGTCCAGCTCATCCTTTAACGCATAAATCATTGCGGTTTTCCCGATTCCGGGGGGGCCGGTAATTAAGAGGGGGCGCTGCCTCGTGCCCCGCATCCAGGTAAGCATCCAGCGTTTAAGCTGCTTCTTTGCAGTGAGGTTGCCCAATACATCCTCAAGATTTTCTGGTGCATATTTCTGCGCAAGAAGCATATTCCCACTTTTCTCAATTCTCTGATTATGTTTTTAATCCGAACTATTCCCAGAATTTGTCCATGTAGGGGAGAGGGTCTGCAGTGAGAACAAAACGCTCATCCTTTGGAAGCATTGAGCTGTAGTTTTTCCATTTGAAGCGCTCATCCATGTAGATTAGAACCGCACGGTCGGTTTCCTTCCTGATTGCCCTTCCTGCGGACTGGATTGCTTTTGTTACTCCGGGGTAAAGGTACCCATAGTCCCAGCCCCTCCCGAATTTTTCATCATAATGATCTATGAGGGATTCAACTTCCAGGCTCATTTCATCCAATGCAATCCCCACCACAACTGCGGTCTTTATTTCCTCCTGGTTGTAATCGATGCCCTCGCTGAGCGAACCTCCCTGCACGCAGCAGAGGGTTCCGCGCTCCTGGAATTTCTTCAGGAGTTCTCCGATGTCTGTGGGGTTCATGCGCTCCCTCTGGAGCAGCAGGTTTCTGGAGTTCATGAACGGGATTACTGCATCCATTACCTTGTAGGAAGGGAAAAAGAGTGCGGTTCCGCCTGGGGTGGATTTGACTATCTTGTCCAGCATCTCCCCCATTTTTTTGTACTGTTCCGGGTGCCTCTGGGAATAACGCGTAGTGAAGCCTTCAAGGACCATGTTGAGCTTGTTCTTTTTGCTAAACGGTGAGGAGTACTGCTTCATTTTTGTGCGCTCAGGATCCAGCCCAAGCACGTCTCTGTGCATTTCCAGGGGAAGGAGGGTTCCGCTTGTAAGGATTGCACAGTGTGCATCATTCATTTTTGAGGTTGCAAAACTTGGGTCAAGTGCTTTCCTGGAAAGGAAATACGCTTCCCCTTTCCTCCTGAGTATGCGCACTGAAGGAATTTTATTTTCATCTATCCAGAGCTGCAGGAACCTTGCGAACCTGAGGCAGAAGCTCTTCCTTCCAGTTGCCTCAATGAATGCCTGGCCGCAGCTTTCCAGGTATTCTGCAAGGTCCTCGGGTGTGTACTCCTCATTTGAAAGTGCATTGAAATACTCCTCCTTGGAAACAAGCTTTTCCCGGGCTTTCCCAAGTTCGTGCTTTGCCCACCTGTTGAACTTGTTTTCAAAGTTGCTTTTGAGCCCAAGGGCCCTGAGCTCCTTGTCCATTTTTTTCTGCAGGAAAGTGTTTGTGGAAACAGAAAGCTGGTCGCGCACCCTCTTTGCAAGGTTGTGGGCCTCATCCACGATTATTATGGAATTGGAAAGTTTTTTCTTGGTTTTAAGAAGAAAAATGTCTCGGATGTGGGGGAGCATAAGGTGGAAATAATCCGCAACAATTACGTTGGAGGTGGAAGCGAGCTTGGTGAGCCACTCATATGGGCAGGCCTGCTTTTCCTTCCCGATCTCCACAAGCTCGGTGTGGTGCATCCCGCACCCGTACCGCTTTTCCATGGATTTGAACAGGCGGTCTGCTTTTGCCTCTTCAAGCCTGCTGAACCCTTTTGCGTTCCTGTAAAATTCACACTGCTCTTTCTTGCGCTTGCGCTCGCAGGACTGGTAAAAACCTTCAGAATCCTGCTCGGAAAGCGCAGGGTCCACGCATGCATACTTCCTCCCAATGAAATCAACTGCGCGCAAATCCAGCTCGTATTTTTTTGCGAGGCTTTTCACCACATCTATTGCGATGCGATGCTGTGAGATTTTTGGGGTGAGGAAGAATACGGTTTTGTTGTTTTCAAGCGCATAGGAAATTGCCGGGGAGATCAGCGCATCTGTTTTCCCTGTTCCTGTGACCGCGTGCGCAAGGAGATGCTCCTTGTCCTCTATGGCTGAGTATGCGTCCTTGATTAGGTGTTCCTGCTGTTTCCTCAGGCTATCGTGCCTGAAATAAATCTCCGCCACGATTGCTTTTTTATTATGGACAGTTAAAAAGGAGAATGGGGGTGGCATTCCGGTGTCCGCGCGAAAGCGGCAGAGGGCACCGGGATGGCAAGTTTCCGGTAAGGCGGTGGAAAATTGAAGCAAGTAACCTTGGTGATTCCTGCATACAATGAAGAAGACCGCATAGGGCGGGCCGCATCCAGAGTGCTTGCAAGCAAATACCTTGCGGAGAAGTGCAGGTTCCTGTTTATTGTGGATGGAAATGACAATACTTTTGGGATTCTTGAAAAGCTGAAAGAACCGCACCCAAAAGCTGAAATGGTTGTCAAAAGATATCCAAAAAGGCTGGGCAAAGGAGGCGCGGTTGCTGAGGGAATTAAGGCTGCAAAAACTGAATATGTCGGGTTCCTGGACGTGGATACATCCATTCCCATGGAAAAGATTGAGGCGATGGTTAAGCTGCTGCTGGAAAAGAAACTGGATTGCATAATTGGGGAAAGAAAAACGGTTGAGGGGGTTCCGGTTTTCAGGAAAACTTCCTCCCGCGCATTCAACCTGCTTGTGAATGCACTTTTTGGGCTGGGGGTTTATGATACGCAGTGCGGGTGCAAATTTTTCAAAAGGAAACTGGTTTATTCCGGGAAGGGAGAGGTTTTCAGGGTTAAGGGGTTTGCTTTTGATGTTGAGCTGCTCAAGAAAATAAAGGAAAGTGGGGGGAGAATAACCGAACATGAAATGGTTGGGAAATGGGAGGGTGGAAAATTCTCGCTTTTTGAAAGCCCGAAAATGTTCCTGGAACTAGTTAAGCTCAGGCTTTCCTGAGCGGCAGTAAACCACTGTTTTGGATGCGTTGTGGCAAAGGTAGAAATCAGGGTTATTGAGTTTGTACTCTGGAGGTGTCACCACCACATAATCGAATTCGGTTATGCTGGTTTTTTTCTTGAATCCGTGGCTCTGCCAGACCAGCGCTGCAAAGTTTTCCTCCTCAAAATAATATTTGTCTGTGCCGTAATCTACAACGATATCATTTACAATTTCTTCCCATTTTCCTTCGTAGATTTGGCCGTTCCTATCCTGGAAAATCAGGTATCCGAAATCCAGCGGCTCACCGTACATCTGGCGCTCAAGAAGTATTTTGTATGCAACAATAATTGTGTTTTTGGAAAAGGAGCCTGCAACCAAGACGTTTTCTTTTCCTGCAAGCATGGTTCCGATTTCCTTGGAGTCCCAGAAATAGGCAAGGTTTGCAGATTCAATTGAAAGCATGCTCAATGAGATGTTGAAAACAACCAGTATCAGGAGAATCAGGGCTGAGAAATTGTCTGCTTTCCCTTTATTTGGAAGGGCGGATGCCACGAAAAATGAGAATGCCGGGATTACATAGTAGAAATACCATTCATGGGGCTCCCCGGAAAAGATTATCACCAGGGAGATGAGGGTCCATACTGTGAAGAAAATTTCTTTTTTCCAGTTGTCTGCAATCATCTTGAGGGAGATTACAAGGTAGATCCCTGTTGCAAAGAAGAAATAAATTAAACCTGTGGGAACGGTTTCGGGAAAAAGCTCGGCATAGTCAAACATCACGAACTTTCCAGTGTCTTTCAGGAGGACACCTTCAGCAAGGTTCAGGCTCTGGAGCGAAAGGTAGAAAACAAGCAGGCCCAGGAATGGGGCAAGCAAGGAGATGAGGAACAGGGGGTTCTTCAGGAATTTCCGGTCTTTTTGGTAAAGTGCTGCTAGTGAAAGGGGGACTATTGTGAAGGAGACTACTGATTTTGTGATTGATGCAAGGAAGGAGAAGAGTGCTGCACCCCCGAACCGTTTTGAGGGGAGGAGTTTCTTGCTTGTATAAAAGAGCAAGGAAACCAGGATGAGTGTGAGCATCATGGGCTCCATCAGGAGCCTTCCTTCAACCCTGAATGCGGAAAAGGAAGAATAGAACAATAGGGAAGCCATCAGGGAAATGTCATTTGTGGCGAAACGCTGGGCAAGCTTGTAGAAAAGGAATGCGTTCATGAGCCCGAAGATGAGATTTGGGAAACGGTAGGTCCACTCCAGGGAAGCGAAAATGGCAGAAGTGATTGGAAGGAAGAGCGAGTAAAAGATATAGTAAAGGCCCGGCTTCCAGGGTGTCCACATATCCAGGTACTTTGGAAGGAAAGTGAGGCTCTCTGCTTCTTGTGCAATCATTTCTGCATATAATGTGTCATCGTAATGGAAAGGAACTTTGTCAAGATAGAATATTTTGAACAGGAGCGTTATGAAAAACAGGGCCAGGATTAGCCTTTTGAAAGATTTGGAATCCATCGCTAAGAGTAGAAAGCGACAAAAATAAAAACGGAACCCGCATAAATAGTCTTTCTTGGGCTCTGCTCAAGAGTCACAGCGTGAAGCAAAGCGGGCAAAGCCCGGCACAGCACTTGCTTCACGTTGTGAGAAGAAACCGGAATCTTCAGCTTTGCTTAAGAGATGTGATCGAAGATCACACAGAGGTTTCTCAGATCTCGCGACCGTAGTCTAGTGGTAGGATCTTGGCTTCCCAAGCCAATGACCCGGGTTCGAGCCCCGGCGGTCGCACTGACAGAGGTTTTATTCTGTGTTTTACTCCTGTTTAGCCGAACTTTTCCAAAATTGTTAAAAAGAAGCGGGGAGAACTTCCCCGCAATGAAGAAGGCATTCCTCCTGCTTGCTTTTGTACTGGCTTTTTCTTATGCTGCAGATTGCAGCGGAAGCATTGAGATGGGCCTTCCTGCAGTAACTGAAGGGGAGGAAAAGGGCGGGGAGATAGTCCTTGTGCAGATGAAGCTTGTTTCTGGAGAGGGAAATACCTATGTAGGGGTTGATCCGGCTACGGATACGAACCTGCAGGAAAGCGTTGAAATTGCGATTGGGATTGCGGAAGGGCTTGCCGGAGAGGAAACTGAATGTGATGTGCTTGTCGCGATAATTGATGAGACAGATTACGTACAGGGGCCTTCAGGGGGAGCGGCATTTACGCTCATGGGGTATTCCCTTTTTACAGGGCACCAGATGAGGGATGATGCAACCATGACCGGGGCAGTAAATGAAGAGGGGCTTGTGCTTCCGGTTGGGGGGCTTTATGAAAAGGCGATGAGTGCGCGTGCTGCCGGGAAGGAGTATTTTGTTACGCCCCTGCAAACAGTGGATGAAAAATTGATGCTGGGGAATCTTGAAGGGATAACGATATATGAAGTGGGCCACATGGAAGAGGCTGCGGATTTTTTCTTTGGGGGGATTGCACCGGATGAAAAGCCGCTTAACCTTACTGTGGAACCGCTTCCTGAGCTGGCAGAATATGGGGGTGCGGATACGCCGAGGTTCAGGAGGATTGCGGAGAAGATAATGGACCGGGAGGGGGATGCGATTGCGGGAATGGAGGACCAGGAGCTCAGGGAATACTTTGGGGAAAAGATGATCCAGCAGCTTGAGCTTATAGAAAAGGGCTATTACTATTCTGCTGCAAACGATGCGTTCCTCAGCTACATAATGGCGGATTCCCTCTCAAGTATTGATGCTCCAGATGTGGAAAGCAAAAAAGAGGAAGTGGAAGAATGCCTGGATTCGGTTGAGGCTGCAATCACTACCTATGACAATTATGAATGGATAATGGGCGCAGAAGCAAGGCTGAAGCGGGCGGAAAACCAGATCGAGCTCTATGGGGATTTGGGGAGTGGCACCAAGGAGGAACAATATTTTCTTGTTTACCAGCTGGATTATGCGCTTGCATGGTGCGATGCTGCAAAGGATATGCATTCGGCTGCATCAGAAATAGGGGGGCAACCAATGGAGGGAGAATTGCTTAAGGAACACGCGGAAGCCCTAATAAACATAAGCAGCAATTATACTGAAATAGAGCACTCGGAGAATTACCGGAACGGGGTGGAGATGTATGAGGAGGGCGCATATGCAGGGGCGGCATACGAGCTTATGTATGCGCTTGCCCTGGAGAAGCAGTCCTTGGACATGCTCCAAAATAACCTGAGTTCTGAGCAGGTTGCGGAGATAAACAGGGGAGAAAGGGAATCACTCTGGGGAAACGTGTTCAAGGCACACTCATATTATTTGATGGAAGTGGATGACCTGGGGGGCGCATACGCTGTGGCGATATTCTCCAAGGGAATGGAGGAGATGCACACAGGAATTGAACAGCAGAAGTATTTTGAGCAGGTATCCGAATTTCCGGAGAAAAACGGAAACGAAACCCCAAATGAGGTAATTGAAGAAGAGGAAGTGGAATGCGAATGCCCGGAATGCCCTGAGCAGCCTGTGTGCGCAGTGGCTTATCTCCTTCTCATTTTACCCCTATTTATAAAAAATCTTGCTAACAAGAATAACTAACGTGATTGAATGGAGGACAGGCTTACCGCTCGTGAAATTGGCGCTTATATCGAATTGAAGAAGAAAGTTGCTGAAGAGGAATACAAACTTAATTACATCATGAATACTGCGGGGGACCACTCATCCCTTATTGAAGAGCTTGAAGACGAATTGAGGGAAGACAGGGCAAAGATGAAGATAATTGAGGGGAAAATGGAGGCAAAGAACCTGAAGATGGTTGTGCCCAACCAGGAAAGGATTGAGGAATATTCTGAGTTGATTTCAAGGCTTCCGCGCGAAGAGGTGCACGAAGCAATCAAGAGCAAGAGCGGGGATTCATACATTTACCTCTCCGAACGCGGAAAGCTGATAAAGCGCAACATGGAAAACAAGAATGAGATAGGAAAGCTCAATGTGCTGATTGCAGATGCATCTCCTGACGTGAGGGCATGTGTGAGGGAAGCATTGATGAATGGGGAGCCGGGGAAATCTGAAGCCAATTTTGATGGGGAGAACGAAACGAAAATCATCCGGCTGCTGAATCGTGTTGGAGTAAAGTGCAGGATGGATGAAGGAAAGCTTGTGAAGAACACGGATGACCTTGGTGAAAACCGGGTGCTCGTAAACAATGAGTATTTCTGGGTGCCTTCGGATAAATTAAACATGTTTACGGAAAATGAAAAGGTGCTTGCAACTGTGAGTGTGAGACTGCAGGTAAAGAATGCAGAGATGCAGGCAATTACCTTCAATGAGGAGCAACAGAAAGAGTTCCAGGACCTCCAGGGCAAGTATATGGAACTCCTGAAAACCAGGAGGGAAATTATCGGGAATGAAGAGAAGGACCTTACGATTTCTATTTGAGGGTTTTGTACACGTACGGACCTTTCATTTTGTAGCCTCTTTTGAAATAGTACTGCCTTGCACCTATTCCGCTTATTATTATCATTTCCTTTTTCCCGAATTCCTCCTTTGCGATTCTTTCTGCTTCTTTCAGGAGGAGGGAACCGAAGGAGCGGTGCTGCGCGCTTGAGGATTTCTTTCCTATTTTTGTTTCGGAGCCGTAGATATGGAGCTCGCGAATTAGCGCTGTGTTTGTGTTTATTTCTTTCCGGGATGGGCGGTATGGAATCCTTAGCCGTATGAACCCGATTAGCTTTTCATTTGCTTCATAGGAGATGAAGATTTCCTTTCCTCCGCTTGCAGTGTAATCTGTGCGCTTGAGCTCTGCAGACTCCGGGGAGAAAATATTCCTTCCCACTTCCCTGCAGCGGATTTCTTTGGGGGGTATCTTCTTTTTCTTGAGTTCGCTTTCCACCAGTTCGCGCAGGTTGCTTTTTTCCACACCCGCACCGATTAAGCCTGTGGGTATGTCGCGCTGGATTCGCATTACGCGCACCCAGGAAGGGATATAGCGGTAGAATTCAGAGATTACCTCTGCTGCTTCCTTTGCAGAATAGGGCTTGTATTTGCCTTCCTGCATGAGCTTGAAAAGCTGGGTATCTGGCATTACTAAAGTGGGATAGATTTTGAGCATGTCCGGCTTGAAGCGCTGGTCAGAAAAAAGCTTCTTCACCATCTGGATGTCCTTTTTCGGGCTTGAACCAGGAAGCCCGGGCATTATGTGGTATGCAACCTTGAAGCATGAATCCTTGAGCCAGCGGGTTGCGTTTTCCACATCCTTTACTGTGTGGCCCCGGTTTATTTTTTTGTAAATCCGGTCATCAGGGAACTGGACCCCGAGCTCAATACGGGTTGCACCATATTCAAGCATCTCATCTATGTGGGGCTTCTTGCAGATGTCCGGGCGGGTTTCAATCGTGAGGCCGATTACCCTGCTTTTTGCAGATTCATTAACTTTTTTTGCCTGTGCAAGGGTGCGGGAAGGCTTCCCATTGAACCCATCGTACATTTTCTTTACGAAAGTACGCTTGTACTGTTTGGGCATGGAAAGGAATGTTCCGCCCATGAGTATTGCCTCGCATTTGTCAGTGGGGTGGCCGATTTCTAAGAAGTGCTTCAGCCTTCCTTCCACCTGTTTAAATGCATCAAAGCCAAATTGCCTTGCGCGCAGTGCCGCGGGTTCTTCTCCTGTGTAGCTTTTTGCCGCCTTACCGGTAAAGGGGCAGTAGATGCAGGAGTGCCTGCAGGATCCCTCTGGCTGGATCATAAGTGCAACAGGAGTAACTCCGGATGCGGTGCGCATCGGGCGCTTCAGAAGGAGAGTACGAATTTCCTTGGATGCATTCTTTGGGAGAAATGCAAGTATTTCAGAATTCCTGAGAAAATTGGGGAGCTTGAATTTTTTTGAGGCTTCCTGCTTTATTTTGTGGATGTCTGTGCGTCCTTCCAGAAGCTGTGAAACTGCATATTTCGCTGCTCCCTCCCTCATAATCACCACAGGTTGGAGAGAAGGCCTACAAGCGCATAAATCGGGGCCTCAATAATCGGGAAAAGCATCGCACCATTGTTTACTGCCTTGTAATCTGAAAGGAGGTCCGGATAAACATACAGGGTTATTGCCTGGAATGCTGAAACTCTGGAAGATGCAGAGGATTCCACAGTTACCAGGGTTGAGTAGGTTTCCTCCTCAAAACCTGCAACTTCATACGTAATTGTTTTGCTGCTCTTTGGAGGAATGTAGAGAAGTTTGGTGAATTCCCATTTGGAAACCCCTTCAGCATTAACCTTGAAGGTATCTCCTGCGTTTCCGCGGTTGTTGATGGTTATCTGGAAGCGCGCGGGCTGCCCGATTCCTGCGCTTTTTTCAGTGGGGTAAACAGAAATGTCCATTACGTCCTCGCTTATTTTTATGCGGAGATCGAAGGTAATTGTTCCAAGCTGCTCCCCATCTCCCTCATCTTCAACAATTACTGGAATTGTGTAGATTCCCTCTTCTGTGTAAGGGTCTGCAGTTATTTTTACCTGAAGAGGATCCCCATAAAGCTTGCTTGGGGTTGAGGTCCAGCCTTGCGGAAGATCAGATATGTATGCGCGGTCATAGTTTCCCCCTATTCCATGAATTCCCCCCTCATATACCTTGGGGTGCAACTGGATTTCCACGGTTTGCCCGGGACCCATAGTTCCCATATCTATGGTTTCTCCTTCGGAAATATCAGTGAGCACCGGCTCAACCATCTGCAAAGAGAACAAGGACCCCGTCAGGAGGACGAAGCATATCAGCCATCTCATGGTGTAATTTTGCTTGGTAATAATAAAAACCTATCTCTAATACTCTATCCCAAAGTGCGTATACCTGGGCTCTGCTTCTTTGTCGAAGCCAACCACCTGCACTTTTTCCACAGAAATTGATTTAAAGCGCGGATGCTCTCCGGCTTCGAGTGTACTTAGGAACTCCCGGTATCTCTTCTCGGTTTCGGATTCGCATTCTATTTCCACGTCCCCATCAGGAAGGTTTTTTACCCAGCCAGTGATGCCGAGGTTTTTTGCTGCTTCCTGCACAAACCACCTGAAGTTGACCCCTTGCACAACGCCACTCACCATCAAACGTGCGCGCATAACCATTTCTATTTCACCTTTACTGTAATTCCAGAGTTTGTCATCTCCAGCGGAACTCTCTTCATGATGGGATTTGCTCCCTTCATTTTGAGCACTTCAATTCCTCTCTTCCTCTCTTCCCCTTTTCCGATGCGGTAGTTCATGTGTATCCACCCATCGGAAAGCGCCTCTATCCCATAGTTTGTGCGGGGAAGGGTGCTGCTGGGGGTGGGGGAGTCCTCGGCAACAATCATTGTGGTTGTTTTCCATTTTCGGACATTGCCGATGAATTCGAGGAAACCCTTCTTTCTTTCATCATGGTCTGAAAAAAGGAGTGCGATTGGCATGATTGAATCAATTACAAGACGGGTAACGCCCATTGTTTCAATGAGTTCCCCTATTGCGCTGTTCTGGCTGAGAAACTGGTCTACTTCATGCGGGGGGTAGTCTAGGAAAAGGAGCTGCTTTGAGCGTTCAAGCTCTTCCAGATTCCAGCCCTTGTAGCTCATGTGCCTGTAAATCTGTTCATGGGATTCTTCAATTGCAACATAGAGGCCGGTTTCCCCGTACTTTTGCGCGCCGTTCACAAGGAACTGGAGCGCGAGGCTGCTTTTCCCTGAGCCGGTGGGGCCGCTTACTGTGTTGATTGCACCTGTTGGGAAGCCTCCTCCCAACATCTTGTCCAGTCCCGCAATTCCAGTTTTGCACAATTCTTTTTGCATAATAATCACTTCTTTTTCTCAAGAAGCTTCTTTCCCAGCTCTGCCCTCGCATGGAGATTCTTTGCGTATTCCGCACCCTTTTCAGGTGGGGAAAGCTTCTGGAGGATATACTTCTTGTAATCATGTGAATGGGACGAAACAAACATGAAAAGGTCCTGCATGTTTGAAACCGGGACTTTGAATTCCTGGGGCTCCAGTATTTCCAGCGAGAACGGGGAAAAGTCTGCACAGAGCTGCGCAAGGGAGGTAACATCACGGGTGAGGACCCTGAGCTCAAGGGAAGTGGAAAACAGCTTGTTTTCTTCCATGGGCTCATCTATCTCTCCCCTTGCAAAGACTACTCCCTCCTGCGTTAGTATCTTCTGGACGAGGCCTGTGCTTAGCTGCACAAGGGTATCCTTGTCTGTACCATGAATATCAAAATAAAGGATGGCTAGAACGCCGCCTTCATCAACAGTTTTTTCAGTAAGCTTGTCTACTTCGCTCATAAACACAAAATAAGGAAGAAAAAGAATAAAAAAGGGTTATTCGGGCTATTCAAGCCCGAATGCCTGCATGCACTGTGCGTATTCCTCTCCGGTGTAAGCTCCGCAGATTTCCTCGGGGTCCATACCCGGGATTCCGCTTCCGCCTTCGCCAATTGATTCATACAGAGTGCAAATTTCTTCAGTGAGATCGCAGACCTTTCCAGGGGTGTCGAATTTCTCGTCACCAAAGGTTGCATAGTCACAGTTGTATTCTGCAGGGGTAGTCTCATAGGTATCCTGGTAATCATATGCACCCATCTCGGCTGCCATCGGTTCTTCGGATTCAGGGACACATTCCGCAAGCCTCTTGTTGTCCATCTTCACCCAGTCGCAGTCCTCTTCCATAGCCATGCCCTGCTGACCTGAAACATATACAACATCACCCTTGATTATCGCAACTGTTTCATAGGTCTGTCCATCAGATGTGGTGGTTGATTCAGAACGAATGTTCTGGCCCTTGAGCCACATCTCAGAAACTGATGTGTAGCCCTGGTCTGAGTATGTCACTGTGCAGTGAACTGGCTGGCCTGCAGCCATCATCGCCTGCATGTCCCAGCTCCCGAATGGGGAGCCTTCCTGTGCCTGTGCACCGGTATCTCCGCCTTCCTGGGCACCGTCAGCCGCACCACCTGTTTGGGTGGATGGGGCGCCTTCGGGCTGGCCTCCTGACTGTGCTGCTTCCTGCTGGCCGCCTGGGCAGCCTGCAATGAAGAGCATTGTAACGAATACTATTGCTAGTAGAAATCTCATGTATTCACCTTGAAAAGGGAATAAAGTTGAGAGTTTAAAAGGATTAGTGTTTTTCCCCTTCATTTAGGAACTTCAGTATCATTTTGCTTGCTTCCTTGCGGTTTATTGAATATATCTCCTCAAGATGGCGCATTGCTGCTGGCTCATCATGAAGGGCAAGGGCAAATATGAATTTCAGCTTCATCAGGTTTTCCTGCGCGCTGAGCTTGGTTTTGAGCAGCGCAAGAAGCTCCATCCCCTTATTGTATTCCTTTAGCTGGTAGTATGAGCAGGCAAGAAGAATCCCGGTTACTGCAAGCTCATCCTCTCCCTTGGAAAGGTTGAAGGCTTTCAGCCCCTCTTCTTGAGCTGTGCGGAAATCATTCAGCCAAAATGCAGATTTTGCAATGAGGAAATGGGGGGCCATCTCATCCGGGAACTCCTCTGCAAACTCCCTGGAGAGCTCATACGCCTTTATGTGTTCCTCCTGCTGAAGGTAGATTGCAATCTGCTTTATGTACGGAACGGATGAATCAGGATTTTCCATCATTTGCTATTTCCTCAGTAAGTAATAAAAAAGAATTGAGGGCAAATAGTACTTATGGCAGGAAAACAGGCTAGACATGCACGCAAGAGAGTTGGAGAAGAAGGGGCGAGAAGCATAGTGCTTGAGACATTTGAGCGATACCAGATCAAGAATGACGCTGAAGTAACTAGTGTTGTTGAGGATTTTGCCTCCAAGCATGCACATGGGAGCCGTGAAGCTGTCGAGCAGGCGGCAAAGGAGCTTGCACGAAACACTGTTGTTTCCCAGGTGAAAATGGAAGTTGCAGAAAAGATGTCAATGCGAAGGAGAAGGGGAATGAGGCCCATTGTGAAAATAAGGCCTACCAGTGCAGAAGAGAGGGAAGAGTATGCAATGCTAATTAAGAGGAAGAGGCCGAAGAGGCTTGAAGAGATAAAAATAAAGGGAGAAGTTGCGCCTGAAACTCGGATTGCAAAAAAGGAAGAAGAGAATGTTAAAATATCTAAGAAAAAGGAGACGATTGCAACTGAGATAGCTTCGCTCAAGAAAAAGGCGAAGGTGCTGCAGAAGAAGTCTGCTGCTGAGAAACGGGCAGCTTTGAAAGAAGCAAGGGTGGCTGCACTCGAAGAAAAGAAAGCAAAGCGGGCGGCTGTGGAAGAGAAGCGGGCGGCTGCAAGAGAAGCCAGGAAAGAAAGGGTGGCTGCTTTGAGAAAGGCAAGTGTAGCCAGGCAAGATGAACTAAAGGCAAAGCGAGATGCTGCTAAAGCGAAGAAAATGGCTGAACTAGCAGAAGCAAAAGCTGAGAGGCTTGCAAAGGCTGCTGAAGTTAAAAAAGCGAGGGTTGATGCCAAGAAGGCGAGGGTTGCAGCGCTAAATGCTGAACGGAAAGTAAAGGCTGCTGAGAAAAAAGCAAAACTGGAGGAAGCCCGGGCTAAACGGAAGGCTGATGCTGAAGGCAAAAAATTGGCAACGCTGAAGAAACAGAAGAAAGTAAAGGCTGATGCTGAAGCTAGGGAAAAAAAACGCCTGGCAAAACTTGAATCGGAAGAAAAGGCAAAAATACAGGATAAACGAACAAAAAGCCTGATTGCTCGAATGGGCATGAAAGTTCCTGAAGCAAAGATAGTGAACTTGAGATTTCCCACAAAGAAAAAGAAGAAAAAGGAGGAGCCACTTACTGGAAGGGCGGCCATATTGCATAACAATAGGGAGCTTGAGGGGCTTGTCTCCTCGCTGGGGAAAAGGGCGGCAAGCGTGGAGGTATGGGGGAAAGCAGTAAATTCCCCAACGCGCACAGAAGAGGAGCGGGAAGACGCGCGCAAACGGCTCTCGAAATTCACTGAAGATTATGCACGTGCCAGGGAACTTCTTAGCCAGGTTGATTTTAATGTGCGCAACGATGCGAAAAAGAATCTCGGCAAAATGAGAAGCGCAAACTTAAACGCAAAAAAGAATATCTAGGTGTTACTATGGCAAAAAAACAATTGACTAAAAACAGAAGCGGGAAAAAAATGCCAACACCTGCGCTCTCAAAGCAGGAAGTGAAAGCTGCTGATGAAAAAAGGCTTTTGGGATACCTTGACAGGATGCACAAGGGGCGAGAACTTCCTGCGGTATACAAAAAGGAAATCCTGAAGGAAGCTGGGGATATTAATGCTGAATCTAAGGAAAGAACACTCAAAAGAGTGAGGCGTATTGAAAAAAAGATGGACAAGCGCCTCACGAACGGGGAGAAAATCAAAATCTGGCAGAATGAATACATGAAAGTGGTGCGCGGCAGGCTCGAAGGAATGGTAAAGAAAGAAGCAGAAGGGCGGATTGATGCAGCAATAGCGCTCTACAATGGAAAGGCAAAGGATGCTATCATGGAGAAGAGGGGTGACAAAGTAAAGGAAATGCAGCGATACCTGGCTATGCATCCCCAGGCGCTGCGCACTGGACGGGCCAAAGCTGTGAAGATGCCAGCAAAAAAGACGACTGATGTGGAAAAGATTATTGCAAGGCTTGATGCAGCGGAACAGGAGATAAGGAAGTTGCGCGGAGAACTCAAAAAACTTCAGTAGATATTTCTAATTTTTTTAATTTTTATCCTGGCTCACGCTAAGTATTAGGGAAAGGAAAAATAGTTAGGCAAACTTGCCAAGGCATTCAGGGCAAGAGCAAACACGAATAACAGATAGAAATTGTAAGAAGAAGTGGGAAGGAACTCAAAACGGGCTAAAGCCTCCTCCTTCTATGGGGTTTTAACGGTTTTTCGCCTCCATTCTGAGGAAATGCAGTTCCTCTGGGTTTGGGCTTTGCAGACTCCAGCAGTTTTCTAAGTTTGAATGCCTCCACCCGGGCGTCGCGTGCGCTTGTTAAGTCCTGCATGACTGAAGAGAGAAAACCGTGGAAAACCCTTAGGGTCTTTCCATCTGCAATGCCATTCTGGGAAACATAATTTTCAATAAGGACCAGTTTATCATTCACGTCAAGAGCAGAAAACGCTTTTTCAAGTTGCTCTGCGTTGAGAAAATGTGCTGCGCTCTTCAGTGCAGATCGGAATGCATTCTCTGTGTACGTGGCTGCAGCGCCCATCCTGCCACTAAGTGCATGGTTCCCCTCTCCATACGTCTTACGCTGCTCTTCAGCCTTGGACATTTGCTCAACAGCAGAAGAGACGAGCTGCTCTGCCTGTTTCTCCGAAATGGGCATCCCTAAACTAAGCAACCTGCCCAAAAAGTAGATTGCCCGCGTCTGCTCTTTTTGTGCCCTGATTGCAGGATTATTGTAGAATGCCGGATCTAAGCTAGATGCCCCGATCACCCTCCGTACTTCTCGTTCAGCATCCTGCTTTCCCTTAAGGACATATTCGATTTGGTCAAAGGAAGCGCAACTAAGGAGCTCTGAAAAAAGCTTATCTGAAAGTAGCGGGAGTGGTTCGTTCTTCTCGATTTTTCCTGCCACTGCCTGCATTTCATCTGAATCTAACACAGAAGAATGCAGAGTGTCGGCAAAAACCTTTCTTAGATCTGTATCCATAGGAATATTAGGAAACATTGTATTTATAAAGTTATTTATTATGGTCAATAATGGGATTAAACCACAGAATAAAGCTCACGCTAAGTGAGTTAAAATAAGTAGGAAGTATAATAGCCATAGAGTTTGAATGATATACCTTTAGTAAGTGCAGGCTGAATCCCTCGGTTTCCCTAAGGACTTACACCCCACTCCTATCAAACTTATCTGTTATAAGCGGTCTTTAGATTTCTCGTTTTGGGAGTCGCTTCGACCTTAGATGCTTTCAGGTCTTATCGACGTAAGGCGTAGCTGCCCAG
>JGI10211J14876_10000333_pt1 | contig 20106 bp, 24 predicted proteins | sample Etolagsediment_FD_14876 | JGI IMG/M metagenome (IMG submission 14876)
TTGGTTTTTATTATTTGACCGTCAACTAAAAAGGCAATCCTGTCTGCATGTCCTGCCAAATCGACATCATGCGTGACAAAGACAACTGTCTTGCCTTTTTTTCGGTTAAGGTATTTCAACAGCTCCATTATCTTCTCGCCAGTCTTCTGGTCCAGATTTCCAGTTGGCTCATCTGCCAAGATCACTTCTGGATCAACTGCTAATGCTCTTGCAATTGCGACTCTCTGCTGCTCTCCGCCAGATAATTGTCCTGGCGTGTGGTTCATCCTTTCTTTTAGGCCGATTTCTGTCAATAGCCGCTCTGCAATATCCAGTCTTTCTTCTTCTGGAATATTCTGGAAGATTAATGGAAGCATGACATTCTCTTTTGCAGTAAGATTGGGTAATAGATTGAATTTCTGGAAAATAAAGCCTATTTTTTTCCCTCTTATCTGTGCAAGGTCTGATTCGCTTAGATTTGCGATGTTGATGCCGTCAAGCTTGATTATTCCTTTTGTTGGAATGTCAAGGCATCCGACAAGGTTCATGGATGTTGATTTTCCAGAGCCGGATGGCCCTCTTATTGCAAGGAATTCTCCCTCATATACATTAAGGTCCAGGCCTCTCAATGCGTGCACAAAATGCTCTCCCAGCTGGTATGTTTTCCATACATTCTTCAGCTCTATGACGATTTTTTTCTTTTTCATTTTATCTTCTTCAGCTCATTTGTTGCTTTTTTGAATATTTCCTTTACTTTTTTCTTGTTTTTTGGGAATAATCCTCTGCCAAATATCCTCCCCATCTCCATCTTTAGATTATGAATTTCTGGAGGAATGTCTTCAATAGAATAAGTCCCTTTTTTCAAGGCATCAATTGTCTGCTGGAACGGGGCAATGTTCTGCCCGGTCATTGCTGCAAACAGCTTCAAGCTGTCTTCCATTTTTTTTATTATGATTTCTTTTTGCTGGGCAAGTTCTTTAAGCTTGTTTTTTCCCTCTTTTGTCAGGGAGTATATCTTTTTTCTTCCTTCTTTTTTGCAGACGACCAAGTTCTCTTTTGTCATCTCATCAAGAACAGGATACATAGAGCCAGGACTTGGCTTTGTGCCTATCTTGTCTTCTATATATTTCATCAAGGCATAGCCTGACAAAGAATGCTTTTCCAGCGCCTTCAGCACAAGTATCTTTAAATTGCCTCTTATCATAGTCGTTTCCGATATATCGACTCCGATAGGTTATTGCCGATATATTGATTTCGATATATCGAAAGCGATAGTAGTATATAAATGTTTTGGTTTTAGAACTTTATTTGGGGTGTGTTTCGGTTTTGCAAACTCATTTCACTAAAATCGTTTTCAGTTCTTTAATTCGCAAGAAATGCTTGTCTAAAGTAATTAGAGGGAGATTATTAGTCAGGCAAATGCCTGCAATAAAATAATCAACTATGCTGATTTTTTTGCCGGTTTCTGTGAGTTCGCTTTCTATATTCGCGCTCTTGATGGCGCTTTTGACATCAAAATCTAGTACAGTAATGCCTTCGAGCATTTTCTGAAATGCTATTTTATGGACTTTCTTGGCGCCCATTAAAAATTCATTGACAGAAAAAACAGTGATTACCACAGGCTCTGAACCAATTAATTTAATTATTTTCTGCCCTGTTTTAGTTTCATGCATTACCTCAATCAAGCCAGATGTATCTAAGATATGCATTTTCTCCTTCTTTCACCAGCATCTTTTGAAGCTTTTTTCCTGAATTCTGCAGTTCTTTTTTTAAGTTCTGCATATTCTTTGCCAGACAGCTTGATCGCGCCGGCAATATCTTTCACGCAGTATTTGACACGGGAAATACGCTTGAACAGCTCGCTAAAGCTCTCGCTCTCGTATTTTACCCGCTTAATTGCATTGTATGCATCCTCTGTCACTGTAATTGTTTTTATAGCCATATCTATGTTTATGTTTAAACATATATTTAAATGTTTCGGTAAAAAACATTTTTTAACGAATTTGAAACTTCAAAAAAGTTCTAATTTTCGGTTGCGTTGTTAAAAAGAAATGCTGCTCGGCTTTTTTTCAGATTTCACTCTTTTTCTTAGGCGTATATAAAATATTAATTATTCCTACTCTTTTCTTAAGAGCTTCAACCTTTTTTTCACTGTATTTTACACATAAAGAGGCTAAAGTTTCTAACAGCTCATCTTCACGGCTTTCGACAATGATGCCGGCCTGTCTCTTTTTAATATAACCGATAACAATAAGATGGTCCAAAACATACTCTGGTCTATTTTGAGTTCTTAAAAATCTATATCTTTCATCCTCCGGAACTCCATCAAATGCATGTGCGGCAGTGCCGCAAGCATCCCAAACATACTTATCAAAGGTATCAAATCTTATAACATCTTTTTTTTCTTTTCCTATATCATCAATAGTCATCTCCTGCATTCCTAACTTAGAAATACAGTATTTGATTGTCTCATCAATCATTTCCAGAGGTGTTTTATTATGCATAGTTAATGATAGCATGCAATCGTTTATAAAGATGACTAGTCAACAAATACTGAAAATCCTTTTAAGGTCGGCAAGCTTTTTATACTATTCCCGCTTAATATTCTCTGTGAAGACAAGACTGCTAAGCAGGATAAAGGAATTTCTTATAGATCTAGACAAGTCTATATATTATCGCAGGGAAAATGCTAATTTTGATACTCAGATTGCTCCAAGAGTCAGGGAACATATAGAGATATTGCTAGAAGGCAAAGGGTTGGCTAGATTTGAGAGAGAAAAAGATGCAAAGTACAGAAATACCAGAAGAATGTATGAACTGCATTACTGCCTGCCGAATCTTAATCCCCAATTCTGGAACAAAAAAAATCAGGAAAAATATTTCTGGCTGAGAATAGATATTGATGAAGCTCTTGATAATAGTGATTATTTCTATAATGTGTGATACCAATGACGCCTTGCGAAATTCTCTGTTTTGCAGGCAATTGCTGATAAATCTGGGTGACACGCGAGTTCAAAAGCAAATGCAGCGCGTCATTGATTCACCAGCTTTAAATACTCTGATTCGCTGTTATATTGCATGGTAGAAGAAAACCTGGAAGAAAATATATCCGCAAACTATGAATCAACAAGCAATACCACTGCAAATACTTCTGAACCTAATGGAACCGATGCTATTGATTCTGTAATCAATGAAAATAGAACGCCTGATGAAGCATATCAAGAACAAACAGTTCCAGTTCCTGAAGAGTCTCAACAATACTCTGCATCAGTTCCGGAGCCTGCAGCAGTATCACCAGCATATATTCGTGCAGCGCATATTGCCATAGCAGGAGCAGGTCTTATCTTCTTTACAATATTGTTTGGCGCCCTTGCCAAGTCATGCGATCTTGATGAATCTTATTATCAAAAGCCTGCAATTGAAAAACAAGCAGATAAATGAGTAACATTTATATACTATATATTCTAAAATTATCAATATCAAGAGGTGATATTCAATGGCATTAGGTTTAACAACCGCTAAACGTGTTTTCTTCATAGTTGTTTTAGTCTCTATAGTGGCTTCACTTGTGATGATAGGAGAGTTTTACAGGACCGGTGCATTTACTGCATACAATCCTGTGCAGTCGCAGATAACCAAGTCAATCGGGCTGTATCTTTACTTCGGCAATTATATTGCCACGCAGGTTACTGCTGTAGGAGAGGGCCAGGCATTATGCTTTAGCACAGGCACGATCCAGACAAATGCAGGCAGGACTGCATACAGGCAGTCTCTTCAATTCGGCATTCCAGGGGCTTTTAATGGCGGAATGCTTGTTTTCAAGGAAGTAAGGACACCTACTGAGACAGCAAGTACTGCTCTTACATTTCCTTTAGGGCAGCCTTTGTTCCAATACCAGATAAATTTTGATTCTGGACTTAACAGCAGGATAGAAAATAATGTACTAAGAGATCTTGATGACAGGTCCTTGAACTTATTAGGAACAACCTTTACCTTCATGTCAAGCCAGAACAGGTATAATCAAGGCTCAAACCTATTGCAATTAAGACTTATAGGCGGCTTTGGCACAATTGACATAACAGACACCATTGATGCACAGTTCAGAGAAGGAGGAGTTAGAGTGAATGGCCAGGTTGTTGATGCAGATGTAAGAGTATTAGGCGGAATGAGAACCGGCGATGTCTTTGGCATTGATTCAATAGAATACCGGCCAAAAGCAGAGGCGATTGCTCCTTCAGCAGACTTTGATGTATTGCCAAGGCATGGTGTTTCAGAATACATGAAATATCCTCAGGCATTATTGACACCTGAATTCAATCTTTTCTTTGTAGGCATGGGCTCAGGATATCAGGTTCCTACACCTAATCCTAAGACAACATCAACGCCAGGCGCAATAAGATTAAAAGGAACAAGAAAGCAATACCGGCTTGACTTTGCAACAAAGACAGGCGGATATAATATGGACTTGATTGCACTTGACCCTGGCCTTAAATGGGGAAGCAAGTCTGGCAACAGGGACTTCATCTTCAAGGAAAACCTATGGATAGATGTGCAGGATTATTTTGCAATCAGCTCTGGAACAGGACTTAATGACAGGAGCTGGATAATGAGCCTGAACAAGATCCAGACAAGCAACAATAAGGTATTCTGGAGAGACCTTGCAAAAGGACAAACTAAAGAAGCAAAATATGATCCAGTGACAGGGCAGGGAAGCATGAATGTAGGAGGATATGACTTTGCATTCCAGGTCAATCCAGGCGGAACTGCAATTAAGGTTGACTTGAATAATGACGGGGCTATTGCAGCTTCAACAGTGCAGATTGTATTGTCAAACAGCCTGCGAATGAAGTTCAGCGGAGCAGGAACAATAGAGATAATTGTTCCATGGCAATTAAGAGAGGAATCTGCTGTTGATGAAGTCAATAAGATACAGGTTTCCAAGTCAGGAAGCAGCCTGACAGCACAAGTTACATCACCGACAATGCAGGATGACCCTTCAGTAGAGGGTAGAGAGCAGGGAATGAGCCAGTATGGTGTACGGTTTGTTTGGGATGGCAGAGACACTCCTGAAGAGATAAACGTCTATCCACCAGGAAGCGGCGGGCAAGCATATGCATCAGTCGGAATAGGAACATACACAGGACAATCTAGAGGCATCTTATTGTTGACTTGTGAGCAGAGCGCCTTACAGGCAGCTCAGCAGGCCAAATAAGGCTAAGCTTTTTATTTTCTTATTCTTTTTTATTCTTTATTATGAAAGAAGGTATTGAAATAATTGATTTAGGATTGTATTTAGCTAGGCATAAGATTCTTGTGTTGGCAGATTTTCATATCGGCTATGAAGAGGAATTGAATAAAAAAGGTGTTCTTGTTCCAAGAGTGCAGTATAAAGATGTAATTGATAGATTGGAATTGATTTTTTCTAAAGTAAAGCCGGAATTGATTGTCATAAACGGTGACTTAAAGCATGAGTTTGGCACAATTTCAAAGCAGGAATGGAAAGAGACAATGCGTTTGATTGATTACTTGGAAAGAAAAGGCAAATTAATCTTGATTAAAGGCAATCATGACACGATTTTAGGGCCAATTGCTGATAAAAAAGAGATAAAAGTTGTTGATGAATTATTTGTTGATGATATCTTGATCACTCACGGCCATAAACTGCCTGAAAAACTGGCAGATACTATTATTATCGCGCACGAGCATCCTGCTGTCAACATCCGCTCAAAAGTTCGCGCAGAAAAATACAAATGCTACCTAAAAGGGAAGTATAAACGCAAGACATTGATTGTCCAGCCCTCATTCAATCTGTTGACAGAAGGAACAGATGTTGTTTCAGAAGATTTATTGAGCCCTTTCTTGCAGAAGGACTTGAGTGATTTTGAGGTTTTTGTTGTTGACAAGAAAATATATCCGTTTGGAAAATTAAGAAATCTCAGCTAGCCCAGAACCATCTGGAGCCTCCTTTCTTGACAAACTCATTGCAGTTCTTGCAGAAAGAAGTGTCTTCACCTACCATCAGTTTTCCGCAATTCTGGCAGTAAGTGTAGCAGTTTTCACACATATTTTTGCTAAAACCACAGGCGTTTTTAAAGATAGTGGTGATATAGTAATAACTTGTTAGTAATTATTGATTGCTTTCAAAGAATGCCTGCGCAAGCAATATCGCGTAATACTCATCTCCAAAATGCAGCAGTTCTGCAGGGCTGTGCATGCTTCCAAGCGGCGCACCAGCTCTTACTGTTTCCACACCTCTATGAGTCAGGTAAACACTCATTGTTGAAAGTCCTTCGACCTTGCCTGCCTTGTGCGGAGAGCCGATGAATTGCGCTTTTATCTTGATTCTTTTTCTTTTGAAAGGATTTTCACAGAGATTGTGCATTCGCCGTACTAAAAATGGAGATGTTTGTTCATCTTCCATTGCGCCGTCATGAGCACAGACAAATGGGCCGTAACCAAGCCTTGCAACATTATTTTGGTCCAGCTCTCCAAACTCTGCATGTGTTGCTGCAAGCTCTCCATCAAAGTTCATTGCATAGCTGTTTTTTAATACTCGGGTGATTCTGCGCTGCAAAATGTCTTTTGTCCTGTGCTTTCTTGGTTCCATGTATACCAAGTCTTCAATCAGGTTATCAAAAAACTTTCCTTGCGCGCCTTCCTTGCCCATGCTTCCTATTTCTTCTTTGTCAAATCCAATCAAGATGCATGTGTGTGATGGATTTGCCCTGTGCAATGCTTTCATGCCTGCAAATACTGCATGAGTGTCATCCTGACCATAGCCAGTGATGTAATAATTGTCAAGTATTTGCGGCCGATTGTCTGGAATGACGTAAAACCTGCTGCAAGCAAAATCTTTATCTGTCTGCACTTGCAATTTAAGAAACCTGCGCATTGCTTTTCTGCTTTCATTTCCCAGGATGACGTCCAGGCTTTCATGCGGAAATGCCTCATCCATTGTTGCATCACTTGCTCTTGAATCTGATTCTGTATGAATTGCTTTATCTGGAATATATGCTGGTGTTGGTTTTAGTTTTCTGATAGTGTAGTTTGTTCTAGAAGTCCACCCAGTTAGCAAAACATTTTGGCCGACCCATTGATGCGGATTGATTGAACCATACGGTTCTGTATCTAATCTTGCGCCTGTGTAAAGCTCTTTTAAGTCAGGATCCCACTCAAAAAGCTCTGGTTTTTTCTTCACCATCAAGCAAGGAGAGTCATTATGCACCATTATTATTCTCAAGCCATATTCCAATGCGCGATTTCCATATTTTACAAGCGCAAAACAAGAACGTTCTTTATTAACAATAAAACACTTTTTTTCAGGATGAAGCCCTTCATGATAATTATGTGTCTTTAGCTGTGATTGCCTTACAACCTCATCAACAATATCTGGAGGAATCAATGCTTTGCCTAGAAAATCCTTGTATTGTCTTAGCAGGCGCTCAAGCTCTGCCCGCCTCTTTACACCTAATTTATACAAAACAGGAAACTTTCTGATGGTTTGTGATTCCGGCACATCATCTTCTGGTCTTTTGTATCCTACCATTTTTCATCCCTTTTACAGCGTTTTGTCTTGGTATGACATGACTCTATCTGCCCTCATTAAGAATCAAGTTTTCGGGGCACTAACCCAACAACAATCCACCCACCAGATATAGTGGTTATCTGATTTATTTTTAAGCTTTTAGGTAATGCAACATATATTTTATATGCTTAGAAGTCGTAAATCTTGGAATATTTCTCTCTTAGGTATTTGATGAACACTTCTGGATTCAGGCCTTCTCCGCAGGCTTTCTTGACTATTTCTTCTGCAGACAGTGTTCTTCCGTACTGGTGCACGTGCTTTCTCATCCATTTAAGTATTCTATTATACTTGCCTTTTTTAAGGTCTTTCAGGATGCCTGGCTTGTCTTTAAGCATTGCATAGTATAATTGCGCTGAGTAGATGTTTCCAAGCGAGTATGTTGGGAAATACCCGAATATCCCGTGAGACCAGTGGACATCCTGCAAAACTCCCTCTTTGTCTGTCTTTGGTGTTATTCCAAAGTATTCTTTCATTCTTTTTTTCCAGAGCCCTGGCAGTTGTCTTGCTGTTATCTTGCCTTCAATCAATTCCAGCTCTAACTCAAATCTTAATATGATGTGAAGATTATAAGTTACCTCATCTGCAGCAGTTCTTATGAAGCTTGGCTGCACCTTGTTCATTGCAAATACCCAGTCATCCTCTGATATCTTGACATTGCATTGCTTTTTTAGTATCGGGAACATATATTTCCAGAATGCAGGGCTTCTGCCGACAATGTTTTCCCAGAATCTTGATTGTGATTCATGCATTCCTAAGCTTGTTCCTCCGCATATGACTGTATACCTGTATTTTTTTGGCAGTCCCAGATTATATAATGCATGTCCTGATTCATGTATTGTTGAAGAAAGCGAGTCTATCAGGCCGTTTTCATAGTTTGTTGTTATTCTTACATCATCTGGCCCTATTGTTGTTGTAAAAGGATGCTCTGTCTCATCCAGTCTTGACCTGTCATCTGTCACACCCATCTGTTTTCTTATGAAATTAGATATTTTCTCCATATCTTCTAAAGCACATGTTGGCTCTTTCACTGTTTTCTTGTATTTTTTGCTTGCTTTTATTTCATTCAATAATTTCACTAATTCAACTCTCAAATAAAGGAATGTTTTTTTCAATTTCTCTGTAGTCATTCCTTCTTCAAAATCATCAACCAGGCTGTTGTAAGGATGCCCTGGCAGGTTCTTTAGTCTGCATTCTTTTTTCTTCAGTTCAATTATTTTTTTTAAGTGGGGCAGGAACAGCTTGAAATTATTTGTTCTTTTTGCCTCTCTCCATACAGAATAAGCAAGCGCTGTTGTCCTTGCCTCTTCTTCCACATATTCTGGCGGAAGCTTTTTTGCCTTGTCAATGTCTTTTTTCAGTCTTTCAAGGACTATCCTGTCTTTTTTCTTTAGTTTTGTCTTTAATGCATCATTCACTAATTTTTGAAAGCTTGGTGATATGAATTTCTTGTGAGAAATCCTGCATATCAAAGAAACCTGGTCTGCCCTGCATCTGTAGCAGCCGTCTTTAGGCATGTAAGTGTTCTGGTCCCAGCCCAATAAAGAGCCGATTCCGCCAAGCAGCTTGATCTCTTTCTGTAGCCGGTATATCTCTTTAAGTTCTTTTCTCATGCTTCACTCCATTTGGTCTGTATTGACGAGAAAATCAAAGAAGTATTTAAAAACTTCGGTTTAAAAACGCAGTTCTCTTGCAGTGTATCGGGAATTATTCTGCATGCATTCATACAGCGGGTCTCCATGGCCGTCGCAGGTAACAGAAACCGGATGAATTGGTTCTGGTATTTCTTCAGTAAATGCATGCTCATATAGCTGTGCAACCTCATCTGCTGTGACTACTTCACCCAGTTCTTCAACTATCTTGGTGATTGTCGGAATGTCATTTCTTATGAAAACAATTCTTGCTTCACTCATCAATAGCTGAAAATTGATAGCGATATTTAAAGTTTAGCCAAAATAGAACTAGAGGCCTACCAGCTTGCGCCAGTAGGCCCTTAGATTCGTGAGTGAAGACCTTAATTTGGACAGTCCAGCCACAAATACCTGTCGATGTCAATGCCGTGATCATTTTCACATTCACGGCACACGTATGGGTCGTCGACAGCACTTTTCTTCATGCGTTCTCCGCATGAAATGCATCTTCTTCTTTTCATGCGCATCACCTCTTGGTGAGTTTTTCAATCACGCTGTCGAAATAATCCTTCTTTTGCAGTTCAAGTCGGATGAATTTCTTGAGCTCCGCCACATTTCGGATGGTTCTCATTCGCTCATTTCATCATTAGCCATTTGGGTGCCTAATTCAAAAGCACGCTCCCATGGCTGTACTTCTTCAAGGAGATCCTCCTCTATGAATGCCTCGTCAATATCAGTCTCTTCATTTATTCTGATTTTCTTTGGGTTAAAGAAGGATGCTGCCTCAAGGTGTTCTTCTGGCGCAAATTTTTTTATCCGCATAGCAATCCCCCCCGATTTTCGGATATGTTCCGATTTAATACATAGGTATCAGGGGATTTTTATATAGTTTCTGATTATAATTTATAAAAATTATATAAATATAGATTTTTATAAATAAATTAGAAAACTTTAAATACTTCGGCAACTTTATTAATAACAATCGGGGGCCAGAATGAAAAGAAAAGTTATCCAGATTGCAGATTCTACACAATTAGTATCTCTGCCAAGGAAATGGTGCAAGAGATTGAACCTTAAAAAAGGCGATGAAGTAGAGGTCAATGAAAAAGGAAATACCATAGTGATAAGCACAGAGAAAAAAGACGAACTTAAGAAAGCCACAGTAGATGTCACAAAACTGGGAACATACATTGAGCGTTTCTTTCATGCGTATTACAAGGCAGGGTTTGACGAGGTCTTGATACAGTACTCAGCACCAGAACAATTAGACACAATACAAAGAGTGCTGGGAACCACCACAATAGGCTATGAAATAGTGGATCAGAAAGCAAACACGTGCACAGTTAAATCAATTGCAGAAACCACTGACTCTGAATTCGGTCCTATGCTCAGGCGAACATTCTTATTGCTGAAATCAATGCTTGACAGCATGGCAGAAGCAGTTGAAAAAGATGATTTTTCACAAGTAGGAAATATTATTGCTTTAGAGGTTGTAAACAACAAATACACAGGATTCTGCAGAAGGGTCCTTAACAAGGGCGGATATAATCCAGCCCAAGCGCCTCTATTGTACTGCACAGTTGAAGAGCTTGAGAAGATTGCTGATGAATGCAAGTATCTCTGTAAATATCTGAAGGAAAACAAGAACAAGATCAAATGCTCAAAGAAAGTCAAGAAATTATGCAAGGATGTTGCAGAACTATACAACGGATGCTATCAATTGTTCTATACATTTGAAATAAAGAAAGCAGCAGATCTGTTCATGGAAAGAAAAAGGATTGTTGCAGAGATAACTCCTTTGTTTGATGACAAGAAGCAGTGCCCGAAAGTACTGCATCATCTGCTGACAATAACACAGAAAACAGCAAATATCTTCAGTTTTGAGCTTTTGCTGTCTTTAGATAAGATATCTAGCTAGCATCACGCAGTTTTCTTTGGAAAGTCTCCCATAAGTCTTTTATGTCTGGCAAGGATTTTGCCCGGTCAGTCAATCTTTCTTCCCAGGTTTTATGCCCTCTTATTCTTGCGTGCTCCAGGTCCCATTTCAGGACATATTCATCAAAACTGTCCAGGAAAGCTGCACCGTCAGCATCTTTCAATGCAAGATAATCTCTCTGCAATTCTGCATCAGCAGTTTCAAGATTGCCCTGGTCATGATATAAAACCAGCTGAAAAACATCTTCAATCAATTGAGGCCTTGCTTCAATGCATGTAAGAAGCTCCCTGCCTAATCTTGCACTGCGCGCCTGGTGCCTTTGTTTATAATCTTCAAAAGGCTCATCCGGCCCTCTTTTTATCCTGTCCACATCTGCCCGGTCAATATCATGGATATCCCAGGCAATCTTTAGCCTGTAGCTTGGACTTGGCTCAAGAAGATATCCCCATTTATGGACTTTTTCTATGTGAAGTTCAAGATTATCATTTACAAACAATTCTGGGGGGGCCGCTCTAATACGTTTAAGCATATGTTCTCTTGTCTTTATCCATGCTTCTTTGTCTGAGATATGCATTTTATTGTATTTCATACAAGTTTGTGAACTTGCCTTTATGCACTTTTTTGAAAAATGCATTCAAATAATTTGCAGCAATATATGTGAAAAGCGCGCTTCGCTCTTCTGGATTTTCTCTTTTTTTGGCATCTTTTAAATATTCTTTGAATTGGTCTGCATGTTCTGCTGTAAGCTCCTTGTTTGCACCAGCAACAAGCTGTTTATAATCATCTGTATCTATTTTTCTTCTTTTCAAGCAGTCTTTTTTCTCGTCAATTATCTTTTCTAGTATTATTGTTGCCTGCTTGTATGTCTCGCGGAAGTCTTTTTCAATAAAATCAGCACTCTCATCAAATTCATCCTGTGTCATTATTTCTTCTTCAAGTTTTCTATTTCTGTCTTTTATGCTGTTGAACAACAGGATAGTGTGCCTTGCTGTCCTGTAAAGAGTGACATATCTTTCTGTGTAAAAGAAATCATTCTTTTCTTTGATGCCGAGCATTTCATTGATTTCAGCGTGGTCCTTCTCTTTGAGCAGCCAAGGCTTGTTTTCCATTCTTTCAATCCAGAAGTCCAGCTGCGTTATCTGCTTTTCAAAATCATCATAAACAGGATCCTTGCTGCTTGATAATTCTTCTAATAGCTGGAATTTCTTGCGATACATCAAAAGATGCTTATAGAATTGCTTTCTGTCGTTTTCAATCTGCCCTCTCTCCCGCTTGTTTTTGGGGGCAGCTCTCATGAAATTCTTGACAGCGAGCCTGCTTGGATCCTCTGTCTTGCTTGTATACCGGTATATCTTGTTGAAATCAATTCGGTGGATGATGTCCTCTACAAAAGCTCTCGGCTCCTTGCCAGATGCTTCACATTTCTCCAGAACTTTATCAAAAGAATCTGAGTCATTTCCAGTCTCAAGGATTACATTGTCCCAGTAAAAATCAAAATATTGTGTTGAATCCGGGTCAGAGATATTCATTTCAAAAATATCTGCGCACATGTCTGCGCATCTATATTCAGCAGATGAGATTGGCAAACCTAAAAGCTTGATATTCTCAATTATTTTTTTGAAGTCCTTTTTGAATGCTGTTTTTTCAATGAGCATGTCACCCATTAGCTCTGGAAGTCTTTTTGCTGCAGTGACCTGAAAGAATGCACAGTACTTGTTCATCTCAAACAAGGCAGCATTCCTGAAATCCCTTGCTTTCTTGTCGTCTGTACCGAGTCTTTCGCCTATTTCAGGCGCAAGGTCTCTTAGTGTCGGACCGAGTATATACTCTCCAATCAGGATTTTTCCGTGCGCTGTTGCTGTTTTTCTTGTATTGATTTTTGGCATGTGCCTCCAATACAAGTCTTCTTTCTTCATCAAGCGGCCTTTTCGCGCCTCTTCCAGCTTCTCTTGTCTTGTCTTGTCGTAATCATGCAGATAGTCCAGTGCAATTATTTCGCATTTTGCTCGCCTTTCATCAGTGAAAAACTTCAGCAAGTAACCAAGTTCAGGAAGTTTTAGCGGCGTTGTTGAGAACAATTTATCTGTTGCAAGCTTATCTAATTTCTCAAGCTCGTCAAATTTTACACCCATCTTGAAAGCCATTGCCGTCCGTATCTGGTCCAATCCCCTCTCAACAGCAGCAGGATCCTCTGTCTTGAGAAGATTCTCAACTGCATTTGACACAAGTGCAATGTCCGGCCTGTCAAGCATCTTGATAAGGGTCCTGCCAGACTGCACTTCCAGCACATGCTGGACACTTTCCAGGAACTGCCGGTGGTCTGGATTTTCAGAGAAAAGGAAATTGTGCGCTTTATAGCTCAGTTTGCCGTCGCTCATAAGCTGCATGGCTTTTGCAGGGCTGCACATTGTAAGCACTTCAATCTTGTTGTTCCATGCTGTATTCACTAATTCTTCCAGGTCGCGTATGACTGCAGGGTCTTCTGGGCGGATTTGCTCACCATCGTAAATTATCAAGGCATAGTTTCCAGCTTCAAGCTCATCAATAAGATCGCCGTCCAGCTTGTTGTAAATCTCAACCATTGCGCCAGTCATTGAATGCAAAAATTTAGCGTATCTATTCATTCTTTCTCTGTCCTGGGACATGAAAAGTATTTTACTATGTGCAGTGCCGTTTGCTTGGCGCGCAGTCTCATCAAGCAGCCGGAAAACTTCAATTGCCTGATAAGCAGCTTCAACACGAGAGATTTTTCTTGGCACGCCCCTGATTTTAAAAAGCTCTTCCTGCGGCTGTTCTTCAGTTCCATAATCTCCTTGTTCAGTGTAATGTTGTTCATCGCCTAATTTTTGTTCAAAACTGTCAGAATACAAAAGCAATTCAAATGTATCAATCGTATTGCTCGCTTTCATTAAAAAACTAACAATCTCGCTTAATTGCTTGTTTTGAACAGGATGCTCTTTAGCAGGCGCCTCTGTCATGGAAGAAAGATCAGAATCAGGAAATACTGCCCTGAAAATGTTCTTTTCAGGTATGCGTCCTGCAGCAAGTTTTTTGTCACCCACATACAATACCGGAGTTGTCAGGTTATCTCTTAATCTTTCATCATCCAGAAATTCAAGGTTGTCTGTGATTATGATGCCAGAATCTAAAAGACCTGTGTCTCCTGAAACTGGCTGGATATCGTAATGAGTATCTTTAAGCGCCTTTGCAATCTTGTCTGCGAGCGAGGAGTCTACAGCACTCACTCTAATTGTCTTTTTCATATAATGTACCCCTACTGAGTGAAAAAAAAGGCGAATATTCTTTATAAAGCTTCGCTTTTTCAGCAGAAATCACAAGACAATGCAGTAATCTGCAAGATTCAAGTCATTCTTTCTTTCCAGTTCTTTTAATTCAAGGATTCTTTGCTTTTCTGTATCAGATTGGCCTGCCAGCTTATATGCCGGCCTTTCCTTGTTTTTTTCAAAAACTTCAAGCAGGTCATCCCAGGATCCGCAGCCATTTCTTTGCCTGATAAGGCGTACATCCTTGATTAAATCAAGACCATGTGCTATCTGCATTCCAGTCACGATTTTTGGAATGTCTGTAATCAATGCCCGTGGCTTGTTGCGGTTCTTATAAGCTGCATAAACCTGCAGATAAGTAAATACCAGCTCTTCAGTCGCTCCGCCTATCTTCTTGGCTTCGTCGTAAAGCATGGCTTCAGGACCGCCTGCCTCGAGAAGCGCGTGCACTTGCGTCTGGCTTCTTCTAGGCCCGCTTCTGAATACTACATGATCCAATGTTTTTGGAATTTCAGGGATTTCCATTTTAGTTATGTCTTCACACCCGAGTGTTCTGGACTTCATTACGCAAATATTATTTATAAAGCTTGTGGTTTATTTGTGCAGAATTACAATAATGAGAAACATTTAAAAAGAGTTATTGAATTCTATGTCTTATGCCAACTGAAAAAGAGCTTATAAATGAGAGGCTGAGAAAGCTCGAGGAAATACGCAAATTAGGCTTGAATCCTTATCCGTATCAATATAGTTACACTGCTCATGCAGCAGATATTCATTCTAAGTATGCAAAGCTCAAGAAAGAGGAGCACACAAAAGATAAGGTCAAGGTGGCTGGAAGGATAATGGCCTTGCGAAGGATGGGCAAGGCAACTTTCATAAACATAGTTGACAACACAGGCAAGATACAGCTTTATCTTCAGCAGGATAAGCTTGGAAAGGATAATTACAAGCAGCTTAAACTTTTGGATGTGGGTGACTGGATAGGAGCAGAAGGATTGATATTCAAGACAAAGACAGGAGAAGTCACAGTTGAAGTCCAGAAAGCAGAAATATTGTCAAAATCTATAAGGCCTTTGCCAGAGAAATGGCACGGCCTGAAAGACAAGGAAATACGGTACAGGAAAAGATATCTTGACCTTGTTATGAATCCAGAGATAAAGAAAGTGTTTATTGGAAGGACTAAGATAATTGATACTATACGGGATGTGTTGAACAAGAAAGGATTCCTGGAAGTTGACACTCCTGTATTACAGCCGATTTACGGCGGAGCTGCAGCAAAGCCATTTAAATCACATTTGAATGAGCTGGACATGCCTGTTTATCTGAGGATAAGCAATGAATTATACCTGAAAAGACTGATTGTAGGCGGATTTGAAAAAGTTTACGAGTTCAGCAAGGATTTCAGGAATGAGGGCATAGACAGGACACACAATCCAGAATTTCTGCAGATTGAGATATATCAGGCATATGCTGACTTCAATGACATGAAAGAGCTTGTGCAGGATCTTTATATTGCAGCTGCAAAAGCAATCCATGGAAAGACCAAGTTCAAGTATGGAGAGCACATGATTGACGTGAAAAAGCCATGGCAGGAATACACAATGGCAGGTGCATTGAAGAAATTTGCAGAGATTGATACTGAAAATATGAAGGAAGAAGATTTACTGGACCTTGCAGACTCTCACGGAATAGAGATGCCCCAGAGAACAAGAGGATGGGCAATACAAGGCTTGTTTGAGGAGCTGGTAGAAGATAAACTTATACAGCCAACATTAATAACACATCATCCTGTTGAGACAACTCCTTTATGCAAGCATGACAGAAAAAGTCCAGAATCACATTTCATTGAAAGGTTTGAACCGTTCCTTGCAGGGATGGAGCTTGCAAACGCGTATTCAGAATTAAATGACCCTCTTTTGCAGAGGAAATATCTTGAAGAGCAGGCAAAAGAGCTTAGGTCAGGCTCAGAAGAATCACATCCAATGGATGAGGATTTCATACAGGCAATAGAGTGCGGCATGCCGCCTACAGGGGGGATTGGCATTGGAATCGACAGGATGTGCATGATAATATTGAACCAGCCAAGCATCCGCGATGTCATATTCTTTCCTTTCATGAAACCAGAACATGAAGAAAAGAAAAAATAAGGTCGGCTTTCTAGAAAAAGTCACCATACGGGGGCCAGAAGGCAGCAAGAAGCTTACTGCAAGAGTAGATACAGGTGCTGCAAGAAACAGCATAGACAAGAATCTTGCAAAAAAGCTTGGAATAAAGACAGTAGTAAAACATAAGATAATAAAATCTGCCCATGGCGTCAAGAAAAGGCCTGTTGTCAAGGCAGGACTGGCGATTGCAGGAAGAAATTTCATCATAGAATTCACATTAGCAGACAGGAAGCACATGAAATATGAGGCATTGATTGGAAGAAACACCTTGAAAAAAGGATTTATGGTGGACCCTGACAAAAAATGAAAGCCGCAATAATATCAATGGGGAGCATAAGCTCAAAATGGACCTTTGATGCCATGAAGAAATATTTCAAGTCAGCAGACCATATAGACATAAAGGCACTGGAGGTCAGCATCGGCAGAGGCGGAGACATCCTTTATGAGGGAAATCCTTTGAAAGAATATGACTGCATCTATGCAAAAGGATCTTACCGCTATGCAAACCTTTTGAGGTCAGTGACAACAATCCTTTCCAAGAACTGCTTCATGCCTATACGCGCAAGCTCGTTCTCAACAGGGCATGACAAGTTATTGACGCACATCAAGCTGATGAGCGCAGGCATCCCTATGCCAAAGACATATCTTGCCTCGACTGCAGAAGCTGCAAGAAAAGTCTTGAAAGAGATACATTATCCCATTGTCCTGAAGCTTCCTGCAGGGACGCACGGCAAGGGGGTCATGCTTGCAGATTCAGAAGAGAGCGCGTCATCCATGATTGATACTTTATTATTATTGAAGCAGCCATTCTTATTGCAGGAATATATTGAGACAGGCGGAGTTGATGTGCGGGCTTTTGTTGTTGGAGACAAGGTTGTTGCTGCAATGAAAAGAAAAGCTGTTACAGGAGAAAAAAGGGCAAACATTCATGCAGGAGCCACAGGCGAAGGGATAACACTTGACCAGAAAACAAAAAAAGTCGCGATACAGACAGCTCAGGCAGTCGGTTGCGAGATCTGCGCAGTTGATATATTAGAAAGCGCAAGAGGCCCCATGGTAATTGAATTCAACCTGTCTCCGGGCCTGCAGGGCATAACAAAAGCAACAAAAGTTGATGTTGCTGACAAGATTGCAAAGTACTTGTTTGAACAGGCTAAGAAAAGAAAAGAGACAGGTAAGGAGAAAAAAGAGAAAAAGGCGATGAAGGAGCTGCTCCCAAAGCAGGAGATTGTAACAAAATTAGATTTCAGGGGAGAAAGGATATTATTGCCTGAATTTGTCTCAAAGCTCACTGGATTCAAGGAAAATAAGGATATTGTGCTGAAGGCAAACAAGGGAAAATTAACTATTGAGGAATACGAATGAACATAAGCAAGGTCATTGTGACAATAATTGGCGCTGCACTTGTATTGATAGGGATTGGCGGAGTCCCTGTTTCTGTGGTGGAAAGGGACATGATAAAGACAGGGATATACATCCTGCTTTTGATAGCAGGCATCGCAGTGCTTGGCTATTCTGCACAAAAATAAAGCACAAGCTTTATAAATAGTTTATATTTAGATTATACCATGGTAGACATACTCTCTACAGATGCAGCAAAGAGCATATCCATGACACTCAGGACATTGGTCCAGGAATGCAATGCAATAAAAAGATTTGGATATGATTACCTGAGGCTGCCAAGGCAGGATGCCTTGAAAAAGATAAAGCGGCTTACTGCTTTAAGAGGCGCGATTATTTCATTTTCAAATCAATTTGCACAGATGGGCGCGTCAAAGAGAAGCAAATTATTGCAAGCTTTTGATACGGCAGCATTGTATATGGGAAAAATTATTGACTTGATTAACAAACCGTCTGCATCGATTGATAATGACTACAAGCAACTGACAAGATACACAGATGCGCTTATGGCCACAATACCTACGATTGAGCGCAAACTAAAGACACTACAGCAACTGATTGCATAAAATGACAGAAAATCAAGCAGTGAACAAGAGAAAAAAGTATCTTCTACGAGGAGAAGAGGATCTGGGCGAGCTACTGAATCTTCTTTCTGATTGTACTGATGTCAAGGTTAAGCCAGATTTCAAGATTACAGACAAGCTGGAGCATAGAGGAAAGTTCCTGGTTTCTTCTGTTGCAAATGTTGAGGTACGCATCTTTTATTTTCCTGGAAAAATCAAGGAACTGGTTTATTCATTTATGTGCGATTATATGCCTGTACCTGGTGTTGAATTCAGGGACGAAGTTCCTAAAGATAAGATAATTGCCGCGCAAGATTCTCTCATTCTAACTCCAGAAAACCAGGTTTCCATCAATTCAGGCATTGCTTATGCAGTTAAGTTCCTGCAGGACAATGGCAAAAGAGTCCAGCCAGTTTATCTGAATGGAACAGAACTCACAGATGAAGTGATTGCACAGGCATTAACAAATGCTGATGAAAAAAATATAGATTACCGGAACTGGCGTCTTGGCAGGCTTGAAGACTAAGCTTTCTTTTTTACAGCATCTTTAGATATGTTTTCATAGAATTCTTGAGGAGATACATAAAAATGTTTTAATCCGCTTAATGGCCTTGTTTGCCTTTGCGTATATGGAATATCCCATCCAGCCTGCCTGAGAAACTTCGCAACTGGATGATTTTTTTCATAACCCATCTTTATTCTTATTTCACCGATTGTCATCCCCTGCTCAAACAATTCTCCTATATATCTTGCAGTATTTTCCATGGCTCTTCTGAATGTGCCGCCTTCTTCCCACGCTTTTAAGCACCAATCCCTGACTGGTTTTCTTCCTGGCGCGAGTCTGGGTTCTTTTTTTGAAACATCATCATCCAGTGTCATAGATAAAATAGAAGTAATGATGTTTTATAAAGTTGGTGTTAGATTAAGATGCAATGCTGCCTGCGCAGTTCTCAAATGTATATGCGTGTTTTGATAACTCTGGAAAACAGGCAGATTCAGCAGCATAACGAAGCGCAGCATTGATAAAATAAGAAATAAAAAAATTAGCTTTGGAGAGCTCTTGTTGCCTCAAGAATAGGCAGATTAGCTTCAGTAGGCACGTAGATTACCTCACTGCTTCCGTCGTGCAGCCCGTGAATCCACAAGTATCGCAGATATGCCTCATTGTCTCTCAAAGAGTTGCCGATGATCTGGTTTGCTTCTGCGACACCTTTAGCCCGCTCTACTTCTGCCTGAGCATCAAGAGTTGCGCTCTCTTTTCTTGCCTTTGCTTCCTCTATTGCTATCTGCCTGCTCCACTCAGCTTCTTTTAAGTCTGCTTTTCCTCTTAACTCTTTTCTCCAAACATTGTATTTTGGAAAAGCCCACAAGCTGAACAAGAACAGCAGAATAACTAAAACAGCTGCAACTGCAATGAATTTTCCGCTATGTGTTCTGTGTTCCATTTTGATTATTATGTGTTTGCACTTTAAAAAGCTTTGCTGGTTTTAAAAATCAGCAGTCTTTTTCAGTTTTAACAGTGATATTATTTCTTTTGAATAATGCAACAGTGACTCCATCACCTT
>JGI10211J14876_10000334_pt1 | contig 20020 bp, 17 predicted proteins | sample Etolagsediment_FD_14876 | JGI IMG/M metagenome (IMG submission 14876)
AATGCAATTTTATAAATTTTGATTTTTTAAAAATAAAAATATTTTAATTGAAATTTTTTTTTTAAAAAAAAAGCTAAATTACGAGCGAAATTACGAGCGAAATTACGACTTTAACCGTTAACGGTATATATTTTAATATAAATATGTTTAAAAATATTGCTAAAATATTGCTAAAATAATGTTAAAATAAAAAAAAAGCGAAATTACACTTTGATTTAAAGACAAAAATTTATATAATATATATGTATAAAAATAAAATATAATGGAAAATTTATTTGAATGTATAAGATGTGGTTATTCTACAAATAAAAAAAGTAGTATGATAGTTCATTTAAATAAAAAGAAAAAATGTTTACGGAGTGTTGAATCATTTAAATATACTGATGAAGAAGTATTACAATTATCAACAATACGTAAAAATGATAAAAATATATCTAAAAATAAATGTATTTACTGCAATAAAAATTATAGTAGTAATAGTTTTCTTCAAAAACATATAAAAACTTATTGTAAAAAAAAAAATATTAATGAAAAAATGTTAATAGATTATAATAATAATAATGATAATAATAATAATAATGATAATAATAATAATAATGATAATGAAATAAATAATCAAATAATTAATAAAAATAATATTATTAATTCTAATATAAATTTAAAAGATGAATTAAATAATGACTCTAATAAAAATATTAAAATAGACAAAGATAAATCTAGTAATTATTTATTAAATGACAATAATATTGATACAAAATTGAATATATTATCTGAAACAATTGATCATAATACTGTTATTGAAAATCAACATAATACATATAATACAATTAATAATAATATTTATATTATTAACTTACCAAAAATACCAATTTCATTTGATAAAGAATGGGATACAAATCATATTGATATGTATTTAAAACAATTATTATTACTTACTGATAATAAATATACGGAATTATTAAAACAAATACTTGAAAATAAAAATAATTTAAATGTAATATTGGATAAAAATTCAGATATGGGATATGTATATGATTCTGATAATACATATAAAAATATGGAAAAAGATGAAATTGTAAATATTTCAATGAAAAAATTACATGATGAATTAAATAAAATAAAAGATGAAGTCATACAAAATTCAAAAATACCAATTGACATTGAAAATCAATGTACTATAATTGATAATAAATATAAAGAATTTGTTAATGATAAAAATGTAAAGCATAGTGTTAATGGATGTATAAGTGATATTTTTGATAAACAAAAAGAAGAAGCATTAGAAATATTTAATAATTTAAATAATAATAATTCTAAAATGAATATTAAAAATGGATATTAAATATATTTTATAATAATAGATGAATTATGATTATTATTTAATATGAATCTTGACAATAATGGCTATTTTTCTGAAAATAATTACATACACATGATTTACCATATTTATTACATTCTTCTATGTTTTTATGAGAACAATTACAATTTTTATCATTTGTGAATTTATTTGTAAATTTTTCATTATTAATTAATATAATTTTATAATTACCACATAAAAGAATAATCATAAAAATTAAAATAAGTATTCCAAAAATTAAACAAATATCCATATTATATATATATAATATAAATATATATAATATAAATTTAATAATATATAATATAAAATTTTTATATTATTTAAAAATAAAATTTTAATAATTTGTATAGTTACTTTATTATGTTAAATATAAATTCATCAATACAAAATTGTATTAATTTTTCATATAATGATTATAATGAAAATATATCATTGCTTTCAAATGGAAAAGGAGTTTTTATTTTTAATTATTTAAATTATGATAAAGAACCATGTATTTTTAAAATATTAAATAATGAAAAAAATGATGGTTATATTGTGGAATTTACTCAAAAAAATATAATAGTAAAAGAATTGGAATCTAATTTATATTTAGAAGATAAAAACAATAATAAAGGACTCATATCATTAAATGGTGCATATTATTGGTTTAGTATAGATAGTAAAAATCAATGTCTTTATGCAGGAATAGGTGAACCTAGAATAGAAACAATAGTTTATGAATATAATTATAATTATATAAAAACTACTCCAAATTTATTAGAAACTAATAAAAATTTTATGGAAAGTTTAACAACTATTACAATCATAAATTCAAATATAATTCCACTAAAATTATTTCGTGAACCAATTTCAAATTATATTTCATTATATGTAAAAGATATAGATGAATTAACAATGGATGATATAGCTAATAATAACTATTTACCTTCATTATATTTATCTCCAATATCTCAATTATTATATAATAGTATTTCTGGTAAAAAATTTGTATTAGATGATAGTGATTTTCCGGATTTTACAAAAGCTATTGAACATAGTATAACAACACCTGGATTATGGTGTTATGAAAAATTAATCCAACAAAGTTCTGAATTTAATAAAGATAAATATAATATTCATGAAACATATTTACGTATTAAAATTGGTAACAATAATGATAATTATTCAGATATACATTATGAAATGAATATCTGGCCAATTGGACATTATTCTCCAATTTATTGTGATTCATATAGTGATGCTATTATACGTGTTTTACATGGAAATATTAATATATTATTATATCCATTTTTTAATAATAATCGTCAATCTATTTCTCCTTTTACAAGTGCAAATTTTACTAAAGATAATATTACATGGGTTAGTCCAACTCTAAATAAAATACATCAATTTAAAAATTTAGATACTAATAAAGATATATGTATAACAATTAAAAGTTATATATGTAGTTTTGATAATTTTACAAATTATAATAAAGACATAATACAACAATATGAAAATGATACTATTGATTTCACTTCTTTTAAAGAATTAATGAAAATAGAATGGGAAAATAAGAAACAAAATTTTTTGGAAATTATATTTTCAAAAAAATTTTGGATAAATTCATTTAATTTATTAAATGACATTTTATTACCAAATATTTAAGATAATACGTAATAATACATAATAATACAAAATAATATATAATAATATATACTATTTCTCAATAAAAATAATAAATATTTTATTATTTTTATTAATATAATATATAAAATGTTTTCTTATGTAATAAATAATCCAAATAATTTTGTAATAAATAGTGATTATTATGTAATACCATTTGGTCATAGATGTTCATCTGCTTTAGTTTGTAAATATGCTAATATACGTAAATTTTCATTACCATTTGATTGGACTAGACCATTATTTCCAAAAAAAATTAAAAAAGTATTAGAAAATAATTTTGATGATTTTATTCCAGATGTACATAATGGTATTATTGATAATAAATATGGATTTGCATTAGCACATTTTAATTCTAATATTGATAGTGGAATTGCAGAATATAAGAGGAGAATAAATAGATTTAATGAAATCATAAATCAAACAAAAAAAATATATTTTATTTATATCAACGAAGATTATTTATATGATAATGATTATCGTAAAGATGAATTTAATAATAAAATTTTTAATGAAATGTTAGACCTTGAACAATTTATTAAAAATAAATATAATAATATTGATTATAATATTTTGTTTTTTAATTTTATAAGTCATAATATTCCTGAAAATTCTAATATAATAAATATTGTATTAAGTTCTGACAATTATTATGATGAACATAATTATGCACCATTTGAAAATTTACGAAATTATTGTGGACAAATATTGACAGAGTTATTTAAAACTAATTTGACATTAGGATATGATAATAATATATTTAATAACTAAAATATATTTTATAAAAAATATATTTTATAAAAATTATAATAAAATTTAGAATAAAAATTATTTAATAATTTTCACGAATATCTTTTCCAACTGGAAATCGTGGACTTCCGTCATTTGTTAATCCAAAATAAATAACAGTTAATTTCTTACCAATATATTTATTTGCATCATTAAATAATTTCATTCTAAATTCATTTGTACCTTTAGGACGAGCACTAAATTTAACATTATCTTTAGTAATGCATTCCCAAATGACCATATTTTTTCCTTGATTTTTACTACCATCATCTATAAGTTCTCCATGATAACCAATTATTTCAAATTCGTCTTCATTAAAACTCTTATATTTTTGAAGATACTTAGAACGTTTATTAATTTCATATGGTCCAGATTTATCACGTACCATTATTCCTTCATATCCTTCTTGTACGAATTGGTCATGATATGTTTTTACTTCTTCATGATTTTTTATCTTTATTGTTTCTACAATTTTTATTATATCAGATGTGAATTTTTTATCTAAATAATTTAGTTTTTTAAGTCGTTCATCAAATGATAAATCTAAATTATTTAATGATAATATATCGTAAATATGATATTCAATTAAATTTATATTTTTAATATTTTCATTTGAAGCATGTTCTTTTGATTTACGAACTAATCCAGATATTTCTTCAAAAGAAATTTTTTTAGTGTATAATTCACCATCAAGATATATATTATTTCCTAATAATTTTAACATTGGTTTTAATTGTTCGCGTAATAAGTCTAAATTTTCAAAAATAGTACCAGTACGAGATTCCAGTATTAATTCATCTTTTTCATTTAAATAAGCAATACAACGAATACCATCTAGTTTACGTTGAACATAAGCATATGGTTCAAATGAAATTTTAAAAGAGCGTGTATCTTTATCATAAAGTGTAGGATCAAATGTTTTTGCTAACATTGGACGTACAACAATTTTTTTTTCTTTAGTTTCTTTTTTAGAAGATTTGTCCGATGTATTTGAAGAAGAAGTAGACGAGTCCACAAGTGATTCATATAATTCTTTATCTTTTTTATCATTCCAACGTTTATTGGCTTCCATAATTGCTTGCTCAAGCACAGTACGTTTTTGTTTTCCTTGTGTAATATCTAAATAATGTGGTGTAATTTTACCATCTTTTTGTCCATGAGAATAAATTAATTGATATATATCACCATTTTTTTTTATTTCAATTGACCATTGATAAATTTTATTATTTTTATCTTTATATAATGTTTCATATTTTGGAATAGTCATGCTCATATTTAAAAAATATATTATTACTAGTATTTTATTAATATATATTTTTTTTTTTAAATAATAATAATCAATTTTTATTATTAAAAATAACAATTAACTAAGATATATAATAAAATATTATAAATAAATAATATAAATAATATAAATAATATAAATAATATAAATAATATAAATAATATAAAATAATATAAAATAATATAAAATAATATAAAATAATATAAAATAATATAAAATAATATAAAATAATATAAAATAATATAAAATAATATAAAATAGTATTATATATTATTTAAAATAATGATATTTAATTTATTAAAAGAATATTATATTAAATTATTAGACACTTCATTATTTCAATATTTAAATTATTATATATTATTTTTTGTTGGTTTTAGCATTGATCAAGTATTATTCATTAAATTAAAATTAAGACAACTTTATGAAAAATATTGCATAAATAATGATTTTTATATAAAAAATGTAAAATTAATTTATCATGACATAAATTATCAACTTATAAATTTAAATGTAAATGAATATTTTCAAAAAAATAAAAACAAAATAAAAACAATTTCATCAAATTTAATTAAAAATATTATTGACTTTTATCAAATTAATAATATAAAAATCAATAATGATACACGATTATTATTTTATTATCAAGTAAATAATAAATCATATAAGATATTTTATAGCTATTTAAATATAAATAATGAAATAAATAATATTGAATTATTTCTTCCATTTTACGATAAACAATATATGAATAATTTAAAAGAAAATAAAAGAATAAATGATATAATAGTTTATTTTAAAATAAATTGTAAAGATATTGAATATTTAAAAATAAATGATAAAATATATGATAATTCAATTATAAATGAATATTTGGGACCTTATTATGATTTTGGATTTTTATTAAATACAAATTTTAAAGTAAAATGGCTTTTAGAAGATTTATTAATAGATAATTTTGAAAATATAGAATTAAAATATTTACAATATTATTTTGATGAAGAAGATGAAATGGATTTAATTGAGCATATAATTAAAAAAAATGATAAAAATGAATTATTTTTATCAAATATAACTAAAAAGTTATATTTTAATTAAAATTAAAAAATTATATTTTATTTTTATTATGGTTATTTTATAATAAAAAATATTTACTATTAATATATGTCAGAATATAAATTTAATCTGAATAATAAATCTATGAATAATAATTATAAAGAATATAGTATTAATGATTTAAATGGTGTTATGGCAAATACTGGTCCAACTAGCCCTTCACCTATTAAATTTAATATGGGTACAGGTGTTTTAGGTTCCTATGATAATCTACAATTAAAAACACCATGCCAAGGTGGATGGAAACATCCTCCATGTAATGTTCCTCAAAAATCATCAAAACTATTTGTTCCACAAGGAACACCACTTCCTTTAAAAAATGAAGTTATTTATTCAGAATTACCCGAAGATAGTATGTTTATATTTGCAAAATCATATAGTAGTCCAGAATGTTGTCCATCTACTTATTCTACAGATCGTGGTTGTGTATGCACAGATCCTCAATTAAGACAATATATTGGAGAAAATAGAGGAAAGAATAAAACATATGGTAATTACTCATTTTAATTTTATACAATATTTATATTATATTTTTAATATTATTTATTAAAAATATCGTTTATTATTATATGAGTGCCAAAAATAATCTAAAATATTGCTCAGATTTAATTTATAGAAATTTAGAAGGCATAAAAAAAGATGGTAAATTTAAATATAATATTGATTTTTCTAAAAAAGAATATATTGATATTAATTGTTTTGATAATGATAAAATATCATTTTTAATTCAAAATAACTCTTTAAAAAAAGAAAAACAAGATATAGATAAAGAAGAATTAGAAAAACAATTTCAAAATTATTCTAGATATAATATTAAAACTATAACTTATAAAAATTACAGATATATATATAAAAAAAAATTTGAAAAAAAAGTAATATTATATCTATTTATTCAAGAAAAAATAATTCCTAAATTATTGAATAAATATAATTCTTCAAAAAAAGAACAAGAATTAATATTACTTTTAACTTATTATTTTTATATGTATAAATTACAGTTTTTTAAAACACCAAATTCCAAAATTATTGTTATTTTATTTTTTGTAAATTATACAAAATTAATTAAAGAAGAAATATATAAAAAATATAAAATAAATATTTCATTAGATATTAATAATTATCATAATTTATATTTATTTTTAAAAGAAAAAGGTTATGTTCAATATTTTTATAATATATTAATTGCTAAAATAAAACAACAATATAAAATTATAAAAAAAGAAAAAATAGATACAAATAATATATACGAACTAATAGCATAACTTTTTATTTTTACATAATTATTAATATTTTTATATAATTATATTATATGGACGTAAACTATTTAATTGGATTATTAATTATTATTGCTTTTTCATTATTGGGATATTCTCATTATGAACATTTAAGTCAGGATGTTACTTTTTGTAAATCGGATATTGATGATAAAGAATATTTAGTACGAAATATGGAAGATAAAAAAGAAGCAGCTAATTTATTATCCAAAATTAGTATTAAATTAGAAAGATTAACATCACTTATGAAACAAAAATATCCAAATGATGTAAGTGTATTACGATTAAGTAAAAAATTTAATTCCAATAATATATCAGAATCAGGTAAAGGAAGTCAATATACTTCTTATTCTGTTAATAAAGGAGAAAAAATAGTTTTTTGTATTCGTCAAAAAGATTCAAAAGAATCATTAGTGGAAGAAAATACAATTACTTTTGTTGCTATACATGAATTAGCTCATATTATGACAAAATCAGTTGGACATACACAAGAATTTTGGGATAATTTTAAACGCTTATTAAAAGAAGCTATTAATGATAATTTATATGCTAAAGAAGATTATACTAATAATCCAAAAGAATATTGTGGTATTAAAGTTACTGATTCACCTTTAGACATGTAGGTTATTTGTTAATTATATTTTATAGTTAATTATATTTTTATAGTTAATTATATTTTTTCTTTTTATTATAAAATAAAAAGAAAAATATATGTTTATATATTAATTATGTCGTGTGATATAAAAATTAATCATATTATATTTGAAATTGAAAAAATAAAAAGATTACCAGAATCTATTAAAGATAATTTTCAAAAAGATTTATTTATATTTATAGGAAATAATTTATCACCTTCGTTAAAAAAAATTATTGAAAAATTAAATAAAAAAGAGAATCCAAAAACATCTGAATTAAATGAATTAAAAAATTTTTTTCCAAATTATTATGAAAATTGGTTAAATTATATGAAAGATTTAAAACACAAAAAAATATCATCATTATTATTTATATTCCATTCTATATATTTAGATGATAGTATAAATGATATTCGTAAAAAAATATTTTTGTATTTAAGTGAACCATCTAAAAATAATTATATATTACCAATACATCAAGAATTATGGATAAATAATAAAGAAAATAAGAATGAGATTATAGGAATATATTATGAAAATTCAAATGATCAAAAAATAAATATGGAACCATGTGTATATAGCCAACCTAAAGAAAACAGTTCATTTCGAATAGGTCCTAATTTTAAAGTAAATACAGGAGAAAATAATATGTTAATTCAAGATTTATTAGATAGTTTAGAAGTAAAAACAAATAAAATTTATATGTGTGATTTAAAAGATGAAGAAAATTATTTAATGTCATTATATAAAAAACAAGGTGGTATACCTGAAAATATAAAAAATACATATATACGTAAACATTATCCATTTTATAAAAAAGATAAAAATAATATTTTAAAAATAAAAGTTATTTTTATTGAAATTCAAAAATATTATATGAAAGAAGAAGAATTTAAAAAGAAAGAATTAGAAATACTAAAATTAAATAAAAAAAATGAAGATTTCTTAAGTGGATGTAATATTATTAATATTCAAATTAAAGTAAATGCAAATAATCCTAATAAAAAAGATAATTTGGATTTATATCAAATATTTGATTATTTAAGAGAAAAAAAACTAAATATTAAAACACCTTTTATTAAATATGGAGAAGATTTAACTGGAATTCCAGTATCTGTTACTTCTATGGATGCACTTCAACAAAATAAAATAAAAAAACAGATGTTAAAAGATTGGATATTAAAAGATTTAACTAAAAAAATGAATGGAATAAGTATGAAACGTTATTTAAGAGATTATGATAATGAACCACGATATTTATCATTATCATTAAAAAAAAATAGTGAATTATTAATTTTAATTGCTTTTGAAAATAAAAATGAAGCATCATTAAAAGAAATTACTCAAGGTGTTCATAATGTAAAACAAATTATTAACGATATTAATAAAAACATTATTCCTAAAAAAGTAAATGATATTCAATATATTGAACCACCAGATATGCAATTTAATGAACAACATGAAATTTTTTTAAAAGAAAATACACAAATTAAGTTCATTAATATAATGATTCCTTTTAAAAAAGAACAATCCTTTAATTTTAAAGAGCTATATGAATTTTCAAAAAAATTTCCATCTTATTTTTATGATGAAGGTAAAAATAGTATGCTAAAACAAAATTTAATAAATAGTATTGAATTACGTTATAAAAAAATATCTGGATTTACACCAATGAGTGATATTATTTATACAATTGATATTTTAAAACAAGAAAAAACAAATGACGCAAATATTATTGAATATCTTCAAAAAAAATATGAAAAAAGTAAAGAAGAATGTTATAAATATTTACAAGAATGGGTGCGAGAATATTCTAGTTCTAAATCATCTAAAATTGATTCTCATTTTAAATTAGGTATTAAAATTGAAATAAATAATCAAAATATTAAAATTAGTGGAATTACGCGAATTTATTTAATTCCAATACTATATAATTTTTTAAATACGTTTATGCATTTATATTTTTCTGATTTTTTACAAAATAAAAAATTATCTAACAAGTTTGTTATTAATAATAAATTAAATGAAGAAGTAAATCAATTTAATAATTATTCATTTAATATTACAAATATTAATATTAATCTTCCTACCCAATATTACGGAGATGAAGATAATTTAAATATGATAGAACAAGATAATAATATTAATAAAAATAATATATATGAAAAAGATGATGATAATATTGAAACAAATACATTAATGGATGAATTAAAAAATAAAGGACTTTTATCTGCTAATATGGTAGTTCCTGAAATTAAATTAAAATGTGATGATATTTTATTAAATAAAGGTACATGTAAAGATGCTTGTAATGATGATAGATATTTTATTCGAAGATTACAGATGTTTGATTCTTTATTATTTATACCAAGTAAAGATAAAAAAAAAAAAGATAATTTTGGAAGTAAATATAGTAAATCATGCCAAAGACCATCTCAGCCTGTAGTAATGGACAAAGATCCTGAAAAATTAAATAATATAAGAAAAGACTCATATACTTATTCTATTTCTTATTCAACCCGACAAGAATATCCAAGATGGTATATATGTCCAGATATTTGGTGTTCTATATGTGAAATTCCTTTATCTTATAATGAGGTTGATAAAAAAACGATAAATGAAAAAAAACATTTAGGAGATGATGCTGTATGTAAAACCGTAAAATGTCCAAAAGGTGATCATCGTGCAATTATAAGAGATAATAAAGGGGCTATTTATCCAGGATTTACAAAAATTAAAAATCCAGATGGATTTTGTTTACCATGTTGTTATAAAAAACAACAAAAAGATAAAAATATTTTTAAAGAATGTTTAAATATTGTTAATAATAATAGTATAAATTTAAAAAATAGTTCAATATATTTATTGGGGAAAAAAAGTCCATTAGATAAAGAACGTTATGGACTACTACCTTTATTTATTTCTAAATTATTAAATACTAAATTAGAAACAGGCTATTTAGGATATAATAAAGGATTTTTAAAGAAAGGTATCAAACAAGAAAAAAACAATTCTTTTTTATTATGTATATTGGATATTTTTTCATGTGATAAAAATAATCAATATATTCATTTAGATACTTTGATAGAAACATTTATTGAAAAATTAAATGAAGACTTATTTCGAAGTTTACACTATGGTAATTTAGAAATATTATTTAATAATAATAAATCTTCGCTAACACCTTTAGAAAATTATATAAATTATTTAAAAAATAAAGAAATAAGAATTACACATCAATATTTATGGGATTTTTTACAAAGAGAAGATATATTATATCCAGAAGGAATAAATATTTTTATATTTGAAAATAATTCTTTAATATGTCCATTTGGTGAAGATATTGAACATTTTTATGATTCAAATAAAAAAAATATGCTTATTTTAAAGACTGGGCTTTATTATGAACCAATTTATTATTTAGAAGGAGATGGAAAAGATGTTAAAAAAGTTTGTATATTTGAAAGTTCTAGAATAGAAATGCAAAAATTATTTGAAATAGCAAATCAAGGTTGTAAAAATAAATATGATATCGATTGGTTAGAAGTATTAAAAACAAATATTAAAAAATATGATATTCCAAACAATGATAATAAACAATTAAATTATAAGTTTTCATATGATTTAAAATTTGTATTGGAAGAAATACTTACAACTATTCAAAATAAAAAATTAAATAATGAATATTTACCAAAATATCAATTAGTAGATAGTTATAATAAAGTATTTGGTATAATTTTAAATAATAATTTTTATATACCTATTCAACCAAGCCCTATATTTTATAAATTTAGTTACAAATTAATTAAAGACCATAAGGAAATACCAATTATATCATTTAGTGATAATATTAAAATAATAAATAATATTAATAAATATACACAATTAAATTGTTGGTATGAATCAAAAATATTAGATTTTTCATCTAAAAAATATATTGTTGCTTTAGTAAATAATTATGGTAGAATTGTACCTATTACAAAGATTAAAAATACAGATACAAAAATGCATATTAGTCCTCTTAATTATTATAGTGATGTAGATGAAGCATTATCAAATCAAATAATTATGCATGATGATAGAATTGAAAAAATAAATAAAAAGAATTTTGAAGATGAAACATATAATAGAATGCGTTTTGAATTATCTATATTTATTCATAAAAATAAAAAATATTTAGATGAAATATTATCCATTATTTATTCGACAAATAAAAGAGATAATAACTCTAATAATAATTATGAATCAAATGATAAAATATTAAATGAAAATAGAAAAAAAATGTATAAAATATTAAATAATATATTTAGTATTATTACATCTCAAAAAAAACATGTTATTGATTATAATGATTATAAAACACCAAATAAAAGAATACCTTGCTTTTCAAGAAGTGTAAAAGATGGTAATAAATTATCTTCTAGTTTTAATAATAAAAAATATAATAATAATGAAAATAATAATAAAGAACATAATAATAAAAATATATTATCATGTACTGATGATCCTCACTGTATTATTGATAATAATAGTTGCAAATTATTCATTAATAAATATAATTTATTAGATATTTATAAAGGCGTGGAAAACTATAATTACTATATAAGTAAAATAATGGATGAATTACTACGTTATAAAATTAAAAGAGAAGAAATTTTAAATAATGATATTAATAATATTATTAATAAACAATATATTCCTGAAAATAACAATAAATATTTATTAGTTAATACATTAGATAATGAAGATATAGAATATCGAATTAATCAAATATATTTTGATAATAAAGGTGTATTTATTGATAATCGTCCATTAATCGAAGAATCCACAACAAAAGAATATGCTTTTGATAAAAATTATTACTTATTAAGTAAAAATAATATTATTAATGATTTTAAATATTATGATTTATCAATTTATTGGGAAAATTATTTAGGGAAAAACTTTAAAGTAAATTCTATGGAAAATAATTTATTAGAGTTAGTACTTTATGCGATTCATTCAGATAAAAATATTTATAAAAAAAATAAAGATCTGACAATTCAAGATATGAAAAATGATATAATCCAATTTATATCATCTATTATTACAAATAAAAGAAATAAAAATCAAAATAAAAGTAAAGAACAAATTCTTAATAAATATAGAGCAAATTGTATAAGTCAACATTTAAATAAACTTGAAAATTTTGAAGATTTATTAATGTTTATTAAAAATCCAAATTATAATGGTTGTATTGTAGATTTACATTTTCTTTCAAGAATTTATTCTTTGAATATTATTGTATTAGATAAAAGAAAAAGTAAAAAAAATGAAAAGATTGATAGACAAATATTTTTAGATGAACAATCAAATCATTATTTGTTATTATATAAAACTATTATTGAAACATCAAGTTTATTTAATTTAATATTAAAGAAAAATAAATATATATTTAGCAAAGAAGAGATTCCTCCTAAATTTTTAAATGAAATTATTCTAAAATTTTCTAATAATAATAAGTAAAAAACAACAAAATATAATCAGTTTATTTTCATAATTATTATAATTATTTTTATATATTTTTTCATTATTTAATTCTTTTTGATAAATAATATCATCGATTATATCATTTAATAATGAAATAATAATAATATTTGTTTTATTATTTTCATTGATTACATTATTTTCATTGATTACATTATTTTCATTGATTACATTATTTTCATTGATTATATTATTTTCATTAATTATATTATTTTCATTGATTATATTATTTTCATTGATTATATTATTTTCATTGATTATATTATTTTCATTGATTATATTATTTTCACTATATTTTTTCATATTCTTATGGACAATTTTATTTATCATATTGTCGATTTGTAAAACTTCTTGTATATTATTAACGTAGTTATCTTCTAATTCATTAATATCATCGTATTGTTCATCATTATCATCATCGTATTGTTCATCATTATCATCATCGTATTGTTCATCATTATTATAATTAATTTTATTTTTATTATTTTTTTGAAAAGATATAATATTTTGATCTAAATAATTTTTGTGTATTTTTTGATTATTAGTAAGATTATCTAATAATATATTTCTTAATGGTTCTAAATATTTTTCATAATTACAATAATAAGGTTTTTTAAAAATAATACTATTTAATTTAAAATTAAATATTTCAAGAACATTATTTATTTTATTTGGTACATAAGAAGTAAACTCTTCAAATGTAATTTTTTGAATAGGAAATATATCATAAAAATCAAATAATAAATAGTTATTATTTTCATTTTTTAAACTAAGTTGCTTATCATTATCAATTAAATATATTAAAGCAAAACTTTTTAATGAATCAAAAAAAGTTGTTTCAATAATAATAAAATATTCAAAAAAATATATTTGAAAATCGTTATTAACTAAATATTGTTCACATTTTTTTATTTTAAGTATATTATTTTTAATAATACCTATTTCTATTTTATCTGAAAATAAATGTATTCCTTGAAATAATTTATATCCTAGTAAGCTATGTCCTAATAAAAAATAATCAATATTATAATATTCAAATAAATCATTTATAAATTTAATCATATATTTATTTGAAATTAAGTTTTTTTCATTTAGTGGGTTTGTTCTAAATTTAATATTAGATTTTAAAGAAATTTCATGAGAAATTCCATTTAAACTATAATTATAATTATTTTTATTCATAATTATAAATTAAATTGTATATATAAGATTATTACTTAAAATTTAAATATATTACTAATATAATGAATTATCACATTTTCGATAGCGAAATAAAAAAACCTCAGACTTATTCTATGCAGCAAGATGATTTTTGGCGTCCTAAAATGTCAAATGAATCAATTCCAATAAATAATAAACATGAAAATTACATTTTTGATAAAAATGCTAATTTATTTTATGAACAACAAAAACAACATCAAAATCAATTTTTAAATCAACAACATCAATTTATTCAACCTATAAATACAAGGATAGATTCTTCTTGTTATAAACCGTCATCATATAATCAAGAAAATATAAATTCATCATATAATCAACAAAATTATAGTAAAGTTCAAAAAAATATTCAAGATAAACAAATTTCAAATAATATTATGAATAATTTTGAGACTTTAAATGGTCATCAAGAAATAAATCATTATTTAGAAAGAAATCCAGTAAACTCTCGTCGAGACCAAATGGAAAAAATAAGAAATAATGATCGTTATCAATTTTTAGAAAAACAAGGAGGAAATTTACATAACTTTGCTGATTTTCAAACAACAAATACACGTAAAGTTAGAAATGATATTAATACTAGTAATTATATACCAATGGGTAAAACTATGGCGATTCCCAAAGAAAATATTTAATTTTATATTAAAATAATTAAAAAAAAATATGCGTTTAAAGTAGAATATGGAATCTAAATTTAGTGATATACAATTATATTTAAATAATATTATATCTTTAGATGAATATACATCAAAAAATATTGTACCTAAAAATAAAAAAGACCAATTATTTAGAAAAGAAATACCTTTCTTATTTCTAGAAAAATTTTTTTATGAATTATTTGAAATAAAATTAAATGATAATATTGAATATAATTTTTCAAAAATAACTCTTATTAATAAAAATGCATCAACAATTATTCAAAATAATATAAATGAATTTAAATCTTATTATATTCAATGTAAGCATAAATTATATTTAGAAAATTTAAATGAAAAAAAAATAGTTACATTATTAAGACAAATATTAAGAACACATGATTATGAATTAATGACTAAAGAAAAATATGATAATGGTAAAAAATTTTTATTATATACAATTTCTAAAAAAAAAGTAAATTTATTAAAAAAAATAAATTCTTATATGAATTTTGATTAATTTTTTTAAAATAAAAATCACATATAATAATAAGAAGAAGTATGGAATTTTTAAATTTATTAAATCCTACAGAAGAAAAAAATACTGAAAAAAGTCATTATTTTATTGGCAATGTATTAGATAATAAAAATTTAATAATAAAATTAAAAAATTTAAATAAAAAAATGAAATCACAATTTCAATTACAAGAATCTCATTATAATAATTTATACACTACCAATTTAATATATTTGGGTTATTTTGATTATAATACTGCCAAAACTTATATGGATGACGTATATAAATATTTATTAACATCTGTTACAAACAAATTTTCTCCATTAGACTGTCAATTTACTAATTTTAGAATTAATCGCGATAGTACTTATTTTAAAATTGAATTACAATATAAAGATGAAAATGATTATATAAATCAAACAATTATTCCTTATTTATATCAAAAAGGAATTGTTCCAATTTTAGGTGAAAAAAAATATAATCGTAAAGGAACTGTTGATTGTATTTTTTTTAAACATTCAAATATTATTAAATCTAAAAAATTTCGTATTAAATTAGATATTCCTAAGGATAAATTTATGATATCAAATTTAAGTTTGATTAAAGGAACACCAGTAAAAGCACGTAGTGGAACGCCATCAATACATGATCAAATGAGTTATGAAGTTATGAGTGATTATAATTATACTTTTCATGGAAATTTAGGTTCAAATAAAAATATTGCTTCATTGATGAACCGTTCAAATAATAATAATAATGAAAATGTATCTAATAATAAAAGTAATATTAATATAAGTAATATACCTTCATCGCCTTTTAATAATATTCAAAATACTAATAGCCAAAATAGTAATACTAATCGTAATAATACTAATAGCCAAAATAATAATAGCCAAAATAGTAATACTAATAGCCAAAATAGTAATACTAATAGCCAAAATAATAATAGTAATAGCCTAAATAATAATAATCGTCAAAATAATAATAGTAAAAATAATAATAAAAATAATAATATTAACAGTAAAGGTATTTTAGGATTACTTTCATAAATATTTTGATAATAGAAAAGTTACATATATTAAATAAAGTAATATTAAAAGTATCAATATAAAAATTAATATTGAAAAAATTTTAGAATAGTAATAAAATGAATTAAAACCTGGCTGTGATTGTTTATTTAGTTTTAATTTTTTCATAAGAACTACAATAAAATATTTTAATAAAGATGTTACATTTTTATTATTTTCTTTTTCATTGAAAAGCTGTGTACAAAGTGGATATGCATATATATATTTTTGATAATTATAATTTGTATAATTATTCCAATTATTTATTAAATTATTTTTTTTTACTAATGTTTGATTTATAAATAATTTTGAATAAATCATACAACATGTGCCAACAGAGGATAATGATAAATAAAATGAATCATCTTTTGGTAAAATTATAATGGGCAATGAACCTAGACTTAAGCAATATGATTTATCTTGGTAAGATTTACAGAATTCATTAATTTTTGAAATATGTTTTAAGTAAGTTATTTCTTTATCAAAAATAAAATTATCTTCTAAGATCATAATATTTTTATAAGTATTTTTTTGGGCATGTTTAAATATTTCAAGATAAACTTGAACCAAATTTTTATTAGTATTATGTGTTTTTAATTTTTGCAAAGATGGTGTTTTTAATCTTTCATTAAAAACAATGAAAATTTTCTTGGATGGCTTGACATTACGTAATTGTTTGTAAATATTTTGAAAATTACCTTTTTCTGTCATAGTTAATACATAGGTGGTATCAATAAAATTATCAAATATACCATATTTAAAATTGAGTTCTTTAAAATGATAGTAATGACTCATTATAGTAATATATGAGTTATTTTTTAGGAAAGATAAATGCAGACTATAATAAATTTTTAAGTATTTTTCTTTTTTTAACTAAATTATGAATAGAATCCTGAATTTCTATCGCTTCAATGATATTTTCAAAAAAATCTTTTATTTTGATAAAAGTATTTTTCTGAATTTCAAGTATTTTTAAGTAATTTTTTATAACTTTAATGTTACTTTTATAATTGATTATTTTACTATTATTGTTTTTATTTATTTGATTAATTTTATATTCATAATTACTTACTATTGAATTATATTTTTCTATTTGTTTAAATGTAAGCTGAATATGATTATTTAATTCTGTCCTATTTTCTAAGAGTTGATTTTGTTGAAATAATTGGTCTAAATAATTTTGATTATAATCAATTATAATTTTTAAATTATCTTTATATTGAAATAAAATTTGTATATTATTATTTATATTATTCATGTGAGATCAATAGTCCTTACTATAATGATAGATAAAAATATAGGAAGGGTTATAAATTATAAAGAGGTTTTTAGAAGAATGATGAATGGAAATTATTTTTAGGGAAGACACTTATTTATTTATGGGATGTATTATTAAATGCTTTATTATAGATAGACATAATATTATTATTTTTTAAACCTCTTAAACTAATGGGTGGAGTTTTAGTTGATGTTATATATTTTTTTATATTATTTAATTTACTTTTTTTATTTCCAGATATTCTATTAGCATTTGCTTTTTCTTTAATTGCCTTTTTTTGTTTATTTAAAGGTTGAATAGTTTTATTTTGTCCTGAATTACCAATTACTTCTTTTTGGCCGTTACTTATAATAGTTGTAATATTATTATTATTTGCTTTATTTGTTTTTGTATTTGCGTTTTCCTGTACAATTACAGGTATTTTTTTAAATACCATATTTTGGGAAGGTTGTACAACTAAACTAGTATTTAATGTTTCTGAAGAACTATTAGATAATGTTCGTGGTACACTATTCATCGGTTGTCCTATAATATTTTTCAAAGAACTCATCATTTTTGTTAATTGTTGTTGTTGTTCCTTTGTTTCCCCATTCATGGTATCAATTGTTTTTCTCATTTGTTCAATTAATTGATTTAATGGATCAGTTATAGCCTTATTTAAAGTTTTATTATCAGTCAAAGTTTTTAATTCTTCAATTTGTCTTTGTATTTTTTCAAGAATAGGAGTTAAAGCAGCTGTTTTCTTTTCTATCGAAGCGTTTATTGTTTGAATACGAGTATTAAATACACTATTAACATTATTTTTATTAGTTGCTAATTTTTGCTTTGTATTGGCAACAAATTTATTAAAATTTCCAAAAGCATTTGTGGTATTTTTTAGATTAACACCTAAAGTTCCTAAATTAGTTTGTAAAGTAATAAATTGATCTTTTAAACTAATATTTTCTAAATTAGTAGTAATTTTATTTTTACTGGTTGTAAAATTTTGATAAGCCTTTGTAATACTGTTAATATTATTTTGACTTAATTCGTCATTTTTACCTAAAGTATTTTTTAAAGTAGTTGTTAGGCCTTGTAAAGTATTTACCATCTGAGTTAATTCTTCTTTTTTCATTTTAAGTGGATTAACAAAAGTTTCTTGTAAATAAGCAGATGTTTTGGTTTTAAAATTTGTTGTTTTAGTAGCTAATAAAGTTTCAAGTTTTTGTTTAGATTGATTTAAATCACTAATATCATTACCTATTTCATGTACCTTTTGTTGAATTTTCTTATAAGCTCTTGTTGTTTTATCTTTATTAGTATTACTTAAAGATCCTTTTTTATTTTTATAATTAGCATCTAAGTTATTTATTTTAGTTGTTAATTTTTGTAATTTTGAATTACAATTATTTTGAAAAGTTTTAAAATTAGTTATAAATTGATTAATATTATTTTTGTTAATATTATTATTATTTGGCGTATTATTAATAAAACTCTTTACATTATTTATTAATGTATTTGTATTATTATTCGTACTAGTAGAAGCATTGGATTTTTGAGTATTATTAGGATTCCCCGAATTAATCATTTTTATTTATAATATAAACTAAGAAAATATTATAATTTTAATTCTATTTAAAATTATTTTCCTTAAATAATATAGAGATGACAG
>JGI10211J14876_10000335_pt1 | contig 19995 bp, 30 predicted proteins | sample Etolagsediment_FD_14876 | JGI IMG/M metagenome (IMG submission 14876)
GATTGAAATGCATCAACAAATTGGCAAGTGGAGCCTTATGCCAGTCAAGCGTGGTTTTACCTTTTGCGGATTTCGCATTCGCCGTAAGTTTAAGCTAATCAAGCGCCAGTCAATGATTCGGCAGCGCCGAAAACTATCGCTGATGTTAAAGCACGATGAATATGACGCTTGGAGGAGATCTCAGATTTCTTGGATGGGACATCTGCGCTACAGTGATGGGTATAACGCCCTGAAATCCTTGGGTCTTGCGCCGTCATGAACATTTTTAACACCGTTGCTGACCTTCAGGCAGCACCCAACAGCCCCGAGAAGCAAGCTTTTCTTCAGGCAATGCTGAACGATAACATCACGTTTGATGATGCTGAATATCCTGAAGGCTACGACAATACGTTAAAGGAAGGCGATGAGGGATACGTTGCTCCTGTTCTCCGTCAGGAGTGGAACGCTGGCGCTGCCTTTGCTTGGGGATTTAACTCTAAAGAACAGATTGAGGCTGCTCTGAATGGCTGATCGTAAAATCACAGATCTCACGACGCTCACTTCACCTGTTACGGGTGATCTGCTGACGATCGTTGATGTATCTGAAGCAGCCAACGTTGACAAGAACAAGAACATCACCTTCGGTGCAATGTTTCGTGCATTGCCTAACGGTACGCAGGGTGCTCCTTCTCTTGGCTGCCTACATTGATAACCAGCCACGGTGACGAGTCCCCTTCACTACACCGTAACTCATTACGATCAAGGTGAATTAGCAGGCGCATATGGCTCTGTTGGTCTTGGTGATCCTGACCCTAATAATTTCACTCCTTATGATCAAATCACCAAAGAACAGGCAGTTGGTTGGGTAAAAGCAGCGCTTGGTGACGAGCAAGTGGCAGCTACAGAAGCAGCGCTTGAAAGTCAGATTCAAGAGAAATTAAACCCAACACACTCTGCTGGAGTACCCTGGTAAATAATTGCTATACTTTTTAAAGTCATTTATTACCCATGACTTGCAAAAAGTCTGAGTTGGTCTCCGCAATTAATTCCTTTGGTTCTGCTCGTGCTACCGGTGATGGCAACCTGATTGCTTTCTCGGTGAACCTCATCGGTCAACTGATTGATACTCTCGAGTTTGAACCAGAGGAAACACCTGCGGAAGAAATTGAAGTAAAAGAAGCCGAACCAGTTTGAGTTAATACACCTGGCCTAGAGTTATATCAGTAGCTCTGGGCCAGTGTCAATTAACTTGACCGATGCGGCTAAGTATTATCAAGAATTACCGCATCAAGTAGAAGCATGGAACTGGTTGCAACAAACGTTGTCACCAGAAGATCTTTCTGTATTTGCAGATAAATACAGAGAAGCTCCTAAAGAAGAATTTGATAACACCTGGGATGGGGTCTACGCTGCTGCAAAGAAAGCAGGTGCCAAATTTCCGGAGTGCGTTGCTGCTCAATGGGCTCTCGAGAGTGCCTGGGGGGAGCACACAGCTTGTACTCATAATTACTTCGGCATCAAAACAACCCAAGGCAATGGTTGTCACGTACAAACCAAAGAGGTTTACAACGGTAAAGAAATAACAATTACCGATTGGTTTAAGCGTTTCTCCGACCTCTACAGCTGCATTGACTACCTTGTCAGCCGCTGGTACAAAGACTACGACGGTTACAAAGGCGTTAATCGTGCCAGCAGCAGAAATGAATGCGCTCAACTGTTAACAAAAGAAGGATACGCCACTGATCCAAATTACGCAGAAAAATTGATCCAAATTATGGATCAAAAGTATCAAAACAGCGGTAGTGCACCTGATCCCAAAGACCCACCGCAGGCGCAGAAGTTCAATCCCTGGAGCCCCTTCAACTACAAGATCACACCACACGTCACCTACGGTGAACTGACTCTCAGTCAAGAGTCTCGGCGTTTCACCAAGCAATATCAGTGTGACACCGCACTTGAAATTTGCCGTTTCCTAGAGAAAGCACGGGCAGCTTTTGGTAATAAACCAATCATTATTACGTCGGGTCATCGTCCTCCAGCCGTCAATCAATCCGTGGGAGGAGCGAAAAATTCTGAGCACTTATACTCCGCTCCAGATGTTGGTGCCGTTGACTTCTACCTAGAAGGTGTCGACGTTCATCAGCTGCAAGACTGGTGTGACAGAACTTGGCTTTACTCCTTAGGCTACGGTGCAGACCGTGGGTTTGTACATTTGGGAATGCGAGAAGCCAAACCACGTGTGAGGTGGAATTATTGAATGAAAAAATACAAAGATCCTTGCATACACGTCAATATCTGCTGGGAAGTTGGCGACGAAAAAAAGTGCGTAACACTTCCAAAAGCAGAAGCGTACGCAACTAGAGAATGGGTAGAAAAACAGGGAGGCGTTGTTTTTTGGTTTGCCGCTTTAGATAATTAACTAACAACATAATTTAAACGAGCTTCTTTTAAAGCATTAATTGCTTCTTGTCCTGTTTTAAAATAACCAATTTGTTTTGTTGCAATTTTTACTTTCCAATGATTTCTGCATGGCATGTAAAAATAACAACCTTTAGGCTGTTGAACACGTTTTTGTTTTCTCACATTTTCAGAACAAGTAATTAACTGTAGATTTTCAATGTGGTTATTACTTCTATTGTCATCAATGTGATCAACTTCGTGCCCGGGCAAAAAAGTATTTCCATGCCATATCCAAACTAAATTGTGCACTTTATAAGTTTTTCCTTGGTGACGAATAACGGAATAACCATCTCTTTTTGTGTATCGTCCAGCTTTTTTACCTTTAGTTCCGTCAGCCTTTAACCAATAAAGATTGCCCTTTTCATACACAAATAATTTTCGTACCACTTTGTAAGCTAATACATTTCTGGGTTTAACTTTTGAAATCTTCATGACACAAAAATAACCTTGAATATGATAGCGCATCCAAGGTTAAAAATTTGGTTTCAGGCACTCCCTGATTAATTACTTCTGCTTAGCCTTACCAACCACCAAGGCGATGGTCTCAATAATTTTGTAGAGACGTGCGATAACAGCATCATCTTTAGGCGTCGGAGTCAAGGCAACAATCACAGAAGCAGCGGCGTGAATCGCAAGAGCAACTTCTACATACTTAGCGAAGTCCATAGGAAATTCTCGATTACTTTTATTCTATCGGTGCTGATTTGTAGAACCAAAAGGCTTTAAATTTTTCTTTTATTTCCCACCTTATATCTTCATGTTTAGTAAACCATTTTTTCCATACTCGGAACTGTTTATCAGGCAAAGCTGATTCACAGCGCAACGCAATCATGTCACCTGCAGGAAGTTCATCAACCCATTGCCTTACTTGACGGATGGCAATGGCCTGGGTCCTAGGGCCAAACTTACCTGTCAAATTCGAACTCAATCGTGATACGGATTTTTTCTTGCGTTGATTCATCCAGTCGTTGATTTGCCTTTTGGATTTGCCGACCGCTAAGCTCGCAAGCCACACGTACCCTATCGGCGTACGAATCCATGGAATCAATCGCATTTTGAGGATCATCCCATTCGGCAAAGAAGTCATCCCAGTCTTCTTTACTCGTCGCAACCTGGATGCTTTCACTACCCATTAGACATTATAAATTTTTCTACAAGGAGACCAAAGAGGCTCTTTGTGGTACCACTCTAAAGACTTTTTCTTTCCTTTGAAACAAATAAAGCCCTTAAGTATTCCTGTTATTTTGTTGATCATAACCGGTTTGTGAGTGGGGCAAATACAGCTGGGAAGCGATTATCTTGTTGATGTTGTGCTTCCCATGCTGTTTTCCATTCTGACAGAGAGTGATCGTGGATCGTGTTTACATAATCACCAACTGGCTCAAGTAAAACAATGTATTCATTATCTTGAGCAGAAGGAATTTGCTCACCAATTAACCAGCTAGAGCCATCATTAACAGTAACGGTTACCCCTGGATTGATCGTACAAGTAGTCTCAGTAAAGCCGTTCGGTAAGTCTGGGTTTGATCCGATGGTAACATCAACAGTTACAGGAGACTCAATATTGATTGTTCTGGTAAAGTCAATGGCTGTTTCCTTAAGAAGCAATGCGACTTCGTTTTCATCTTCTAGAGCAAACTCAAACTCTGTTGGAGGAAACTCAATGACAACACCAACCTCATACGAGAGAGGTTCGTTGCGTGTTGATGAAATGCAGATCAGGTAACTTCCTCTCTCAAGGGGGTAGTAACGGTCATCCCCTCGATCAAGACGCCACCTGGAATACGTGTTGTATAAGTCGGATTGCCGACTCATCATCGTATCGAGATAAGGAATATAAGCATTTCCAGCACGATTCAAACCGTCTTCAATTGAGTCGGCATCAAAGATGGCTTGACCTTGGATCGGTGTTTTATTTAAGTCGTAAGTAGAAATTTGCAGGTACTGCGGTTTAGGCAGTGCTGCTTTAGTGAGAATAATCCAACCTGACTGAGCAAGATTAATCTGGAACCAGTGGTTATACGTCCCACCACCATAACCATTACTTTGTACTTTATATTCTTGCTTTAAAGTTCCCTTCAGATAGCGCAGGGAGGTATCTGAAAAAGTACCCAACACCAGAGGGTTGTTCACGCTTCGTTGATCTTGAGATACTGCTGCTCCGTGGCGTGACATTATTTGTTTTAAGCTTTTTATTCATTTTAATAGCGACGTATTTAGCCCTCATCGTAATCAGGAGGCACTGGTGCAAGCAAAGGATGAGAGATTGTTTGACGGTAGTAACGCTCAATTACCTCTTGTTCACGTCCAACCATCCTCGCTTTCTCCATCAGCATCAATAACTCAGGTTTAAAGTCAAAAACAAACGGATTAATTGCAGCTGGCGGCATGCCTTGGTTCCAGCTGGAAACCATATGCAATGGATTGCCGCACCAAGGATTTCCACACACCCTGCTCACAGTCAGTGACCCCACGTCCCCCCACGCACACTGGTATATTGCCTTATGTGGTGTCACATTTTCCGATGCTCGACCAGAGTATGCAGCCCTGTAAGAAGGAAAGGTGATGCGTTTTGGTGCACGTACTCCTGGGAGGTTGATGTCCCAGCATTCCCCTGGATCACCTACGGAAATTTTCTGCCACAGTTTTTCGTACTTGTAGTTGTAGTAGTGATGAATGAAGTTGAGATTAAAGCCACAGATATTGGATTTGATTTTGATCGCACAGTGGTAACACCAGTGGTGCTGTAGGTCTCTGATGGTATGGCCGTGAGGACAATAGTATCCTCTGTAATACCCATGAGACTTAAGTTGAGACTCGTCGAGTGAACTAATGTTTGGCACGTAGCGAAAGTTGGTGCCACTGTTCAGGAGGTTTGCCATCAGCCTTAGCTCCAGGAAGGTTTGCGTGTTTGTGGTTTTGTCTGATAGCAAGCCATTAATTCCTTCCGGTTATCTTTCTCAACATTGGACACATGATGCTTAACGGAGTGACTGTCAGGGCACTTGCCTGTACGCAGGTAATAAACGACACGGTGAGCGGCATAAACCTCGTTGTCAATGGAAACCTCGTAGCAACCAGAGGGTTTGTGTCGTCTTGTAACAGGTTTATCTTTTTCTTTCCACCAGAGCCCACTGGGGTGCTCATCAGTTAATTCAAGTACCTCTTCGAGTTGCCAGAGGGGAGGCATCTCCTTGTAGTTGTGGGGCATCAAGCTGGAGTTGTGCGCAAAACACAGGATAGCATTAATTTTGTTTAAATAGAGAACTAGTTACTATCCAAGCATATTGTCGTAACTTATCCCGTGTTTCTTGATAAGTCTCATGAGAAGCAGAATAAAATACGACAGAATCCCCAAGTAGTAACTAGTTCTTCTATTAGGAGAAAACGGTTCTATCCTGCGTTTCTTGCACATCTGCCCAAGTTTTTGCCTCTGCCCACTTACCTGAGACACAAACTGAGACGAATGAACGACATCTTTTGTCGCTCCTGTCGCTCTTCTGTCGCTCGCATGTTGCTTTCATGTCGATCATCGACACGTTTGTCGCTTTTGTCGCCCTGGCATTAAAAAACCCCACCTTCCGTGATGGAGGGCAGGGCAGTGGGCTTCGGGTTCAGCTTACGCCAACTACTTCTTTTTTCCTTTTCTTTTCCCTTTTCTTCTTATTTTTAGGAGTGAAGCCCTCCGTCACCTCTGGTTCTGGCGCTTCGTGACTCACGTCATTCAAAACGTCTTCAAAGACGCCGCCGAACTGAGAAGCAACCGTATCCCAAGCAAATTGCTCATCTGTTGCACGCTCATAGCAAGCTTGGGCAACACGATCCAGCTCTTCGCGGTTGTGATACAGCTCATTGAGGATCTCAGCGAGGTGATCATCAGATGGGCAAGGCATCTCACGGCAGTAGTTGATGTCCACATCCGTGTGGTAGCAATCGATTAGCTTGCCGTAGCCATCAAAAATCTCCTTGCAGGAGGTGTGGTTGGGAACGACTTGAGCGACACGGCAGGCAGCGTGCTCAAAGTTGACCAGACCCCAGCCTTCACCTTTGCAGGTATTGACGCCAACATCACAGGCGTTGTAGATGTCGTTCAACATCTCAACTTCAACATTGGGAGGGTTGGGACTGTTGACGGTCATGATGATGCGACCGTTGGGATCGAGTCCCTGCTTTGCCATCTCACGACCAAAGACTGCCATTGCATCCCAGCCTTGGTCTTTAAGACCCATGTGCAGGTACAGCTGAGCGTCAGGTTTGTCCTTTGCAAACTTGGCGAAGGCACTGATGGTTAGGTCAATGCGTTTACGGAATTGGTTGCGGTTGCCATTGAAGACAATAAATACGTCTTTCGGCAAGCCAAGACGTTTCCGTGCTTCTTTCTTGTCCTTGGGATAGAACTGACCAGGAGTCACACCGTGAGGAATCACGGCAATGGGCTTCTTGATGCCCCCTTTCACGAATTCGATAGCACCAAATTCGGTGTAAGAGATGATTGCATCCCACTCGTTGGAGGTATCAGCGAGGCAACCAACCCAGTTGTAGGAGTCCATGGGCGCATAACCCACGAACTTGAACTTCTTCTGCTGGTGCAGATCCTTGATTTGATCGTATTGCTGGTTGATGATCCACATATCGTTGATCGTGAAGACCACATCGGGCTGCTCACGTTCAACAATTTCACGAATCCTCTGGATACCAAAGGGTTCTGTTTGGAACCGGTTGGAAGAGGGGTAGATCTTGTAGCGTTCTTGCAGTGGATGGGGATCACCCCACCAGTTATTGCCAAGGACAACGATTTCAAAGTTGTCATCAAGGCGTGAGAGAACATTCTCAGTGACCCTGGCAAAGCCAGTCATCGCAATGATGTCACCACACCACAAGATCTTTGGTTTTTTACTCATTTAATCGAGTTGCTCTCGATTAACTATACCGAAACTGCAGGAGTTATTGAACGAGTAATTTCTTTCTCTTCTGAAGTTTTGGTTTTTAGTTTCTCTTTCAAAAATTTTGCTGCCTTGTGGGTGTTTGTTGTATCCCCGCAGGTGTAGAGATCGATTGCGGCGTAACCGATCTCAGGCCAGGTGTGGATAGAGGCATGGGATTCTGACAGCAACGCAAGGAGGGTAACCCCTTGCGGCTTGAACTTTTCACCAATAATTCTGAGGATTGTGGCGTTCGCCATCAGCAAGGCAGTCTTAAGCATTGCGGATAACTGATCGTAGTCATCCAGCAATTCTTGATCACAGTCGTAGAGATCAAGTATTAGGTGGCGTCCGTTGTTCACATTTGTTCCTCATCACCTTCTATTGTCTCACCAGTCTTTTTATCCAGCACATCACCGTAATGCACGCGCCAGTGCTCCTTGTTTAAGCCGACCTCCACGATGGATGGGTACTTCTCATACTTCTGATCAGAAGAGCGACAAGCGATGTTGACAACACGCATGCCACGGCGCTGCTCCTTGAACTTGTAGACGTTCAAGCCAAGCTGGTGCACACAAACATCCATGAGCAACGTCTCGAAACGACTGCGTCCGAGGATGTTGCTGTTGGAAGAACGGGAGAACTCACAGTAGCTGGCATAAAGGAACTTATCCCAGTTGGAGTACACATTTGAAGTACCCGCTGGTGCATGCTTTGCAAGTCCAACGGCAGTGGAGATACCTGGATCAAAGACGACACAGTGCTCCATCCAATCCATAATTTGGTTGGATTTCAGGATTTGCTCCCTGTGGTGCTTAGCAAAGAACCCAACTTTCTTGGTGGTTTCCATGAGGTATTCCCGCATCTCTTCTTCTGAGAGATCGAGAACCCAGTTCACAAGTCCAGGGAGGAGAGCAGCAAACTCACCGAAAGGACGACCGTTGTCGTCCATGTCAATAAGTGTGCGTTGCTCTGCAGAGCTGCCAGTAAAAGGGCGGTCAAAAGGAATGGTGAGGCGACGACGAGCCAAACCAGAAGTCGGGTCAGTAGTTTGGATGGGTTCATTAGCGGTGATGATGACCAATCCGTTGAACTTGAAGGGCTTTTGAGAGCCTGACTGGAATTTGCGTTCTTTACGGATGAGGTCTCGACCGGTGATGGCTTTGAGTACGGAAACGGAGCCGCCGTAACGTTCGACATCGTTGAAGAGGAGGAGTTTTTTCTTGTAGAGGTTGGCGGTTTCAAACCGGTTCTTCTCAAGGTGCTCGAGTGAGGAGATCATTGCGTTCTCATCACCGACCAACGCATGAGCGAGGTTTGCGTATGTTGACTTACCAGATTTACCGGGGCCAACAATTTCAACAAATTTCTGGATTTCTGAATGACTCAATAGCACTGCCCGCAGCCAAGAGCGCAGCACTTGGACGCGACCCCAGCTGTTGTCCTGTGCGTTCTTCAACCATTTAATGATTGGTTCACAAGTTGCACTGGGATCGTAGTCATACGGAAGCTGCTGGGTCATGTACATCTCCTGGTTAAATTCCAAGAGCTGCCTTGTCTTTACATCCAGGATTCCGTTGGTGAAGAGAAGGAATTCGTTGCCTTCGTACCACTCTTCGTGGATGGTTGATACGCGGAGCTGCTCCATCACATCGTTGATGGTATTCATGCCATAGCCGCGTGGCAGGTTGACGATCTCGAGCTTGTCCTTGACGGAGCCCTTCATCTCAACGTCAGACAGATGAGACCAAAGTCCAGACGAACGATATTCATAGATATAAAAAGAGCCTTGGTTCTCGCTGTACTTGAGGGTGCTCCCGTAGAGTTGGTGCACTGCATTTGCAATTTCATTCAGCGGAGGATTGCTTGGCTTACTTTCTTTTCCCTCTTTATCTCTTTGTTGCGACCATCCAAGTTTTTTACGCGACCCCCGAGACTTCTTGCCAGTGGATACAGGTTCATCACTGGGAGGATCCAGAGGCACAATCGTCATTCCCATGGTTTCATCAAATTTCGGCAAAATCTTCGAAATGTGTTCAAGAAACTGATCATCCACACTTAGAGCCTTATGGTCTTGGGAAGGCTCCCACCCTGTTTCTTTAGCGACGTGAAGGAGCGAACCAAGGGTCCGGCCACCACCACGAGAGAAGGAAAGCCAACGCTTGTGGCACTCTCCTTCCTTGTATTTATCTGAGGTTTTGGACCACTCATCCCAGACATCAAGCAGGGATTCATCAAGATCATGGAGGGTTTGACCCACTGTGATCCAGATGTCGTAGTCATCAGCAGCATCAGGTTCCTTTTCCAGGATTCCCCAGGTTGCTTCGATAGCGAGTTTGATGTCGCGCTCGAGGTTGACAACACTGTTGATTGCAAAGGTGGGACCAACCATGCGGGTGGTTTCCTTTGCGGGTACACCTTGCTTGACGTTCTTATTGACGATGGCATTTAGCAGCCAGTCCGGGAACTCAGGCAGCTCATTTACCCATTCAAAACCCTGGTCAGGTGCGGTGAAGTAACCCTCGGTCTCTGGATGGAGACCCATGAGCACACCTTGGTGCCGTTTCCAGAGAATTTCGAGCTTTTCGCGGTTGCCTTCGCCGTGCCAGGTGTACTTGTTACGGACGAAATGCTTATGTTTTTCGCGATCCAGGCGATAAAGCTTACGTTCACGCCCTTCTTTTCCGCTAAGGATAGTCAGCGTTGGCGGTAATGCCTTTTCAAACGACTGCGAAGCGAGTTCTTCGACCAGGGGATAAACGCTAGGCCCATCAATATCGACCCAAATAAGACCATAAGGGTGGTTGAAAACCGGGCCACCGAGGAGACCGATTGCCTTACATTTACCTGTTGTAATTTCCTCTTCAATTTCCGAGACAGTGAGGGGGTTATTCTGCCAACCCTGAACGTAAGGATCCTTTTTTGCACCTAGAGGCGTAAGAGGCCAGTCGAACGGAATGTAGTCAAAACGAATTTCTCCTGGACGCAGGGCTCGCTGGTTCTTACTCGTCATGTTCTCTTACTGCTTGACCTCTACTTTAAAGTTTTTATCTGCGAATTTTTCTGCTTGAAGCAGCATGAACGCATGAAGATGCATCTGGGTGGGCAGATAAAAACAGTCCCCATCCACCGCATTTGACATGCGGTTCATGAGACTATTCATCCACTCCCCGACGGAAACGTAAACTTCCATGGGAGGTGAGTTGAGTGTTCTTTTATCCTACGGCTGGCAATCCAGGACGCAATTATGGCTTCCTAAAGATTAGATAGTCTTATCGGACTCATCATTAGATTTATGCCACCTAGCGGTCAAACGCATTGCGCCACCTAGCTTTGCGGATTCCCCCGGCTGCAGCTCTGGATCCACAGGTTCCTCTGTGTAAAGAGGTGTGAAGTGCTCCTCAAGCTCTCGTTCTGCCTCAATTTGATTCTCAATTTCTATCATCTTGAGACGAGCCTTGAGCTTGGATTCAAACCAGAGCTTTTTCAGCCAAGCGATGACCGCTTCGATGATGTCGTTAAATAAGGTCCGGATCATAGACGTTGCCATTTTCGATTTGATTGTAGTATTCCTCAACGATCTTGTACCAATCTCCCCGCAGGGAATCGAGGAAACGCCTGGAGATCTTAAAGACTTGAGTGCGTACAGGCGTCGACACCAAGATGGCCGCCTGCTGGACCTTCATTCCCAACGTTTGTTCGATTGCAATGTCATACGCTGCCAATTGCTTGCACGTTTTTTTGAATTTAAGATGACCACCTAGCAGGTCTCGCCATTCGGGCGAACCTTTCTCCAGATCTTTAGGCCACTTACGGCTGTAGGGTTTGACGCTGGTTTTCAGGTCAGCAAGAGTAAGCTTGTTCCCAACTACAGCAATGATGTCAGGAGCACCAGCCCAGGCACGTCCTTCGTCATCGCAACCCCACACACGAGCTACGTCATCAGCACCAATAGTGAAATCAAACTTGTCAAGTACCGGCGATTCCGCCCAAAGAACCTCAGAGAACTGGTCCAATATTGATGGCATGCCCGCCCAAAAATCGGCATATTCTTCAGGGATCTCCGGATTTTTATTGCCTTTGAGGTAACATTCCATCCCATAGTGGATTGCTGTACCGCGTTCTGCGGCAGCTTCTTTTTTACCTGGATTGTTTTTCGACCACATTTCAAGCTTCCGTTTGTTTGCTTCGGAAGCAGTTTCACCAATAATTGTGGTTACGGACGGTGCAGGTCCAGTGGGTAACGGAGTTGTGTAATGACGTTTTCCGTTAAGCGTAATTCTGGCTGCGGTCCGATTAAGGCCCCGCATAATTTCTGGTTGCTCATCCTTGGCTTTAATCCAAGGATCTGCTGACTCAATATTAGCAACCATGAAGGTTTTTGTATATTAGTAGCATCTTACCTAACAAATTGCCAAAGTGAAATGCAAAGATTCCCCTACGCTATGGCCGCTATTTTAGGCGCTATGCTTTTTACAATCCTCATTGATGCTTATATTTTTTTCTCAGAGGTCGCTTCTCGACAATGAAAAACTTCCTGAGGAGCATACAAGGGTACTGGATGTGCGTCGGCTGGATTGCACCGGATCTCCTCAAATGGGTTTATGAGCTTGCTCCAGAGTTGAAATTCTGGAAATGGCACAACAATTTAGACGATCACCTTTGGTACGCCGAGCGTGTCAATGGTCGAATCGCAATGCTGGTCTTATCGGTTTTATTAATCCTAGAATTTGTACAGAGCAAATCAATCTGGGACATCGTATATGGCATGTAGACTCACACGTTTTTATTACGACTTTGACGAAGAGTGCAGAACGGGTTGCCTGACGAACCTGGCATGTGAAGACGTTTGTCTTGAGGATGCAGATGAATTTGAAAAGAATTTACAACTCCAAGAAATTCCTTATACTCGAATAGATCTGTAGAAGTTAGATGGCGATTGAACTGCTTGCAACTGCCGTAGTCAGTGGTGCAGAAAATCTGTGGAAACATTACAACTCAATTGACCATCCCGTTGAGCGGTATGTAGTGGTCAACAATTCCGAGGGACAATTCCCAGCGGTGAGCGACGTGATCGACAAGATTGTCGCTTGCTCAAACGATTTTGTCGTTGAGGCGGTCATCGTCAACAACCGGATGAACGCTGGGTTTGGCGGGGCAGTCAATCAGGTCATCAAGCAGAACATCGACTGCAATTACTGGTTTATTACCAATGATGACTGGCATGCCTCCCCTGGTGAGCTTGCCAAGTTGGATGAGCGCCTGGAGGATGAGTTCGTTGGTTTGCTCTGCGATGGAACAGATGCCAACGGATATTCATCTTTTGTAATGAGCAATGAGATGGTATCGACCGTTGGGTTGATGGACGAGAATTTCTACCCGGCCTACTGCGAGGACAACGATCATCGCTATCGGATGAAGCTCACTGGTTTGAACTGGGAGAAGTTCCCATTAAAGGCTACGCATAAAGTGAGTAGCACACTGCATAGCAACCGTCAGTTTGAGGAGCGTAATCAGGTTACGTTTCGTCGCAACATCGAGTATTACATCGAGAAATGGGGTGGCGACCGTGGGCAGGAGCAGTACCTAACTCCTTTTAACTCTGGTGCCCCTGTTGATTACTGGCCGTTCCGCCCGGATCGCATTTACGAACAAGCCTGGATGTGAGTCATGCAGTACTTCTTAGAAGAGGTTGATAGCGAGGGTAAAGCGGAGGAATTGCGGAAGATTCGCAATGAATGCCGTCTTTACATGACGAATAACACCGGGTTAATCACGCCTGAGCAACAGAAGGAATGGTTCAACTCCCTGGATCGGACTACCTTCATTCCTTTGTTGTACCTTGAGCTTTCCTGTGGTGTTTGCATTGACCCTGTTGGCTATGGAGTAGTGCGTTCTTTGAATGGTCTTACAGTTTTAACTGGGGGTCTTTTAACTACAGAACGCAATAAAGGTTTAGGAGCAAAATTATTCCTTGATTTAATTGATCTTGCTAGAGAGAGGTTTGATCAGCCGATTGGCCTTGATGTTTTAAAGGGTAATCACAGAGCGTACAAGTTGTACACAAAGCTCGGTTTTAAGCATAAACACTCAGATGAATACATTATTCATATGGAGCTTGAGTAATGAAAGTTTGTATTTTACTTGCATATTATGAGCGGCCAAACATGGTGCGCTTTGCGCTTAAGTCCTTGCGTGATCAGCCGTACAAAAACTGGGAGCTGGTCTTTGTTGATGACAGCAGCAAGCTTGAGGGCGAACCAGTAGTGCGTGAGATGCTGCCCGACGACCTGGATAAGGTGAGATTTTACAACACTAACGATCCCAATAAAAAAGCAAACGAAAGCATGTTTGCCAAATACTGGAACGAAGGACTGTTGGCCGGTGATGCTGACATTGCTTTGATGCTTTGCGATGACGATGCTTTGTATCTGGATCACCTCACTGATTTGGTAAAGTGGTATGAGGAGAATCCAGATAAGCAGTATTCGTACGGGCATGTGATTCCCTTCAATCCATTTGAAACCAAGTCCCTGGCTGGGATGAAGGACAATACCAATTGGTGGCTCAACAAGACAGGTGACATCAATCCTGTTTGTCAGGTGGATGCCAGCCAAGTCTCATGGCGTACCTGTTTATTCCGTGAGGATGGAATCAGGTTTCCCTTCCCCAAAACTAAAAACCTCGACGAAGCTTTATACAAACAGCTGGTCGAATTCTGTGGTCCATGCCCATTCAATGGCCTGATTGTTCAATACAAAGCCATTCATAATGAGCAACTAGGAACAAGGAATGACCATTATAATACGAGGGATATACCGCATAAACCGACATGATTCCTTTGTTTAAAGTACGGATGGCAGAAGAAGCATCTGATGCTGTCACCAAGGTGCTGAACTCTGGTTTTATCGGCCAAGGCAAAGTTGTCGAGGAGTTTGAGGACCGTTTGTGGAAGGAACTTGGCACTAATGTCCGCCCTATTACGGTTAATTCCTGCACGAGTGCCATTGATTTGGCGTTGCACTTATGTGATGTGGGACCTGGAGATGAGGTGATCTCCACTCCGCAGACTTGTTTTGCCAGCCAAGTTGGGATGCTGCATCGCCATGCGGTAATTCGCTGGGCTGATATTGACCCTGAAACAGGATTGATCGACGTAGAGAGCGTAAAAAAATTAATTTCCCCAAATACGAAAGCTATAGTCGCCGTCAACTGGGCAGGCAAGATCTGTGATTACGCAGCACTTAGGTCTTTTGGTGTACCTGTGATCGAGGATGCTGCTCACACCTGGGATTGCTTCCTGCATGATCCAATTGAGCGTGGTGATTATCGGTGCTATAGCTTTCAAGCCATCAAGTTCCTTACGTCTTCTGATGGTGGTTTATTAATTACGCCACCTGAGCAGCAAGAACGTGCACGGTTACTGCGGTGGTATGGCCTGGATCGCACCAAGAATGAGTCCTTCCGCTGCACCCAAAACATTGAGGAAGCAGGCTTTAAGTATCACATGAACGATGTGTGTGCTGCCATTGGGATCAGCAATATCCAAGCTGCGTGTGACTCGGTGCTGAAGCACCGGAAGATTGCCAAGATTTATTCGACTGAACTGGCGGATTGCACTGCGGTTAAAGTGTTGCCCTATGACCCTGACTGCTCCTACTGGCTGTACTCCCTTCTGGTGAAGGAAGGAACCAAGGAAGAATTCATCGAATACCTTAAGGATCAGGGGATTGCCGCAAGTCCCGTCCATCACCGCAACGATAACTATGCGTGTACGGCAGCGTTTAAAGGTGGAGATCTCCCTGGTGTCGATGCTTTTTACCGTGAGCAGGTGAGCATTCCTGTGGGCTGGTGGCTGAAGTCCCGTGATGTTGCATACATTATTGAGACGATTCGAAACTATGTAGGCGGTAAACACAACTGTTAGTATTGGGTATACCGCATTTACAAACAATGAATAAACTGCAACAGTATTATGAAGTTGTGACGGAAGGGAATGAATTCCTGAATAATCACAACCAGCTTCTTCAAAGTTTGTTGTTATCTAAACAAAATGCTGGTAATCAATCCAATCATCAGGAATCCCAAGGAATCGGAAATGAGTCTGTCGAACCAAGTCAAGGAATCAGTGACCCAGGCGTCGGGGACGTTGCGTGAGGCGTTAGCTTTTGCTGCCCGCACCGAACATCCCGTTGTGATTAGCAGCCTGACTGACATTCTTGTACGGCTGGAATCCCTGGAGCACATGGATGAATTGATGGACAAGTTCGGCAAACAACGCGATCTTCCTACGAGCCTTGGCTGATGATGTCTAAGTTATCAGGATTCCCGATGAGCGGCTTTTATCGGGAATCCGGTTGAGAAGGGCGAAGCTGCCGAGGATTTTTTATGTGTATTAGATTAGATATAGTTCAACTCAATACGATGGACAAACATACACTTGAGAACTGGGCCAAAGTGCGTGTTGCACTAGAAGCAGCTGGCAAGATGGATTGCTTTATTTACAAGCAAGCTGTTTCAGTGACAGCAGGGAAAGGTTTACTGGATAAAGAACCAAGCTGGGTTGATTCCAATGCGTTGGCAAAGAAACTAATGGACGAAAAAGATGGTTAGACTCTGAGCAACAAAGATTGATTCAATGACTACTCTTGTCGCCAATGTCCCTCCTGTAAAGGTGTGGGTAAGACGAGAGTATCTAAGAGATTTGCGAGATGGTCACGGAGAATACACACCAGGTTATTGGGTTACGTGTAAATCATTAACAGGACGCGCTCTTTATTTTGAGACGTACTTAACTGAGTATGGAGCCCTGTATGACAAACTCCCTATTAGTGCCTTTCTGGCTTGGGACTCTGACCATCCTGATACACCTGAACCTCCTGAGCCAGATCTACCTTTAACTGATCTGCAGTTTTGGAACGGGTTCGACACTGGCCTCACGGTGGTGGAGAAGAACCTGATCTACAACATGGAGATGCAGGTCTTGACGCGTGAGCATGGCGTTATGAAAGGCGAGTACTTATTTACTATTGATAATTACCATGCACATCGCAATGAACCGGACTTTTACTTTGCTGAGTTCCCTGATGAGCACAAGTCTCACAACATCATTGCACTGGATAATGGTCAAATCGGCGCTTATCCAAACAATCGTTGTCGCATGTGCGACCCATCGTTGACGCACCACGAATTAAAGACGCCTGACTTCAAGGTATCAACGCGGTACTTTGATTCCGAGAAAGCGTTAAAATGGGGCCGCTTAGGTGAAACTGACGATTATTTTTGGAAAACACCTAACGAAAAAGAGTAGTTTTGTTTATAGTTATTGAAACGAATTAATAACATAAATGTCCTGGGCAAGATCCAAGGAGCGAATCAATAAGAATCGACAAAAGCTTTTGGAGTATAAAAAGACTCTGGAATGCAAACACTGTGGTATAGCGGATCATAGGGTTCTTGAGTTCCATCACCTGGGGGATAAAGATAACGATATCTCAAACATGGTGAATCACGGTTACGGATGGAAACGCGTTGAGGAGGAAATTGATAAGTGCATTCCGCTCTGCTGTAATTGCCATCGATTAGAACATAGTCAAATAAAATCCAGTGACGTTAGCTGAATGGTTTACCACGAAGCAGAAGTGGTTCCGTGGTCAGGTTGATTAGCTGTTCCGCAAGGTTGCTTTGATGAACCAGGCAGCCTTGAATGCTTCTCCACACAGCTCAGCCATGTAGTTTTGGATGTCGATGGCCTTGATCTTGGCAGCAATGGGCTCAAGCTTCTTGGTTTTCATGCCAAGCTCCTCAAGGTTTTTGTAATAAACCGTGAGCATCTCAGTGGGTTTATAGCTCTTGACGTGTTTGAAGTCAGGGCTGGCATCCATCAACCCGTCGTGACACATGGGCATTAAGTAGTCCATGCTGCGGATGAATTCACCCAGTTTATCGAATTGATCGATGTGAGCTTCGTATTGTTTACCTAAAAACTTATGAACACCAAGAAAGTTTGATCCTTCGTAGTTCAAGTGCATCAGATGAGATTGCACCTGGAGTTGATGAACATAAGCCGACAGCTCGATCAGCTGACGAACAAATCCACCAACACCACTATCTCCTTTGGACTTGGTAGGTCCTTTGGGTTTTTGCTTAGGTTCAGGATCAGCTTGCTGAACAACAGCAAGCATTCCCTGGGGCATTTGAGGACCAGGAGTATACATAATCAATAGACCACTTCTTCCCAGTTTAATGCAGACAACACGTCAGCACCTGCGCTTTGGGTTGAGACCACAAGGGCAAGAACTGCAGGAGTATTGGTGAAAGAATCACGCTCTAACTGATACTTAAGGATTTCATCTTTGGTGATGTCAGTAACGGTAGAGCCCTGGTTGGAACCAATAGCAAAACCACGGGTGAGTGCAGTACCACCAGAGATTCCAGTTGCAGTCAGGTTGACTTCTACAGGAGAATCACTGCCAGCGCTAGTCCAGCTACCACCAGAGAGCGTACAGTCTTTAACGATTTCCCAACGGTAGTTTGCATTATTGGTGATACCCAAGACAGAGATACCATTGAGGATAACAGTTGCGTCAATGGCAGAGGTCTTTAGACGCATTGCACCAACGGGGTAGCGGATACTTGCCGTGGTTAAGTCATAGGGAGAAGCCACTTCTTGTGAGATGGTATTGGCTTTACCCCGCAGCTCGTAGCCACCTTCTGAAAGAACGGTAGAGCAAATTTGTTTAAGAGTGCTGTTACCGCCAGTGGTATCGAGGTTCTCAATTTCATAACGCAACGGAAGCGTTGCCGTCGTCATGTAAGTTGAGGTGATTTCATTGGCATGCTGAAAGGAATGACAGTGGATCAATACACCGTCGATCACAAAGCCTGCACGTACGGTTCCAACACCAAGCCATTCGATATCAACCCAGAAGATCTGAGCTTTAGTGATGTCAAGCGTTTTGCCAGAAGGACCATTGCCATTGAGCTTGTCGATGTTCCAGTTGTCTTGTGTGACGATGGTGTCAACAGCAGTTCCGGTATTGCTTGATCGCCTCACAAAGGAAGGATCAGCAGTACCACTGACTTCCACATAGATGCCATTGCCAGAAGAGAAGTACCCAACACGTTGACGCAGGTTTTCTTTGCCTGCATTCATAACGAAGGTATTCATCACCTGCAGTGATTTCCCTGGTTGATAAGGGAAAACCTTCTTGGTTTCACGGTAGACCTTGGCACCACTGACGGTAGTGACATCAAGATCCATCAGACCTTCATTAGCATTATGCGAGAAGGTACCACCAGTTCCTGTTGATGTTGCCCAAGATCCGTTTTCGTTGTAGCGATGAGTAGAATCAAAGAGAGTAAAAGGTTCTGAAGTACGGAGCCGCCCGAAGGCGTCTCCTGCTGTTGTTGCTGGTTGAATGTAAGTGTATTGACCGCTTGCAGTTGTTACTTCTAGGGGTTGACCACTGCAGGTTTGAACCTTAACGGTTTCAAAGACAGCATTATTCCCCTGGTCAAAGTAAAGAGGCTTGGCCATTATGCGGCATTTATATCGATATCTTTATTATCTCATCAGGGTTTTAATTATTAATTCTGTAACGCAAACGATTTAAAAGATCATTGCCTTGTTTGTATTCATCCTCAAGGATTTTGGTGTACTCTTGAGCTGCTTCAAAGAAAATTTTATACAATTCTTTGCCACCTAGGGTTGACATATAACTTGCCAAGATGTCAGAGAAATCATTGAAGGCATTCTTCCTTGCGTCGTAGCTGTAGCTCAGCAAGTTAGGCATGTCATCCAAGGTTTCAGCTGTGTTGGATGTGTCGTGAAGACCTTCGCGTTGATCTTTAGCCACTAGCGGCTCCTCTGGGTCAGTAACAATTTTGTTTTCTCGGTACCACTTCTGCCATTGTTGTACAGCAGCCATGTCCTGATTTGTTTCTTCCATGAAAAAAGAGGTACTGCTTCGTAGATACCCCTGAAGTCTAGTGATAGTAAGGAAGAAATCAAGCAGTAGCCATTACATCTTCCGGATTTACTTCAGGAAGCAAGCCTTCTTCATGTAGACGGATGGCTTCTATCATTTCAAAGAAACGCTCTCGCATTATGGGACCAGCCTCATTGATGCAGAAGTATTCCCACAGACCAGTGTAAAGACCATTGGTACGGCCAGAACATTTGTACATGTGCTCCATGAAGTCTGCTTTCTTCTGCTCAGCAACCACGCTCCAGTTTAGGAGTTGCTCTTTGAGCCACGGGGTATCGAAAGCGCCAGCGATTTTGAGCTTAGTTGCAAGATCTTCAGTCATCGGAGTTGATTGCAGTGATAGAAGTATAGACGCCAACGACACTAGAGCTGACTTCAAAGAGGAGATCATCCATCTCATCTTGGAGCGAAGCTGCGATTTCTTCAGGGGTCTTGCCACCAAAAGAATCGTAGTCAAGCTCTAGATCAACCGCAAAAGATACGGTTAACTTAGGCACAGTAATTGCGTCCATTAACGTTAATAAAGACCCAATTACTTTATCAGAAAATTTAGTTTAACTTAGTGACGGGATAACCCATCTCTATGCACTTGTTCTGATCAGCAATGTTGCCATAATTTATCCGTTTTTTTTTTTTTATTTTAA
>JGI10211J14876_10000336_pt1 | contig 19946 bp, 15 predicted proteins | sample Etolagsediment_FD_14876 | JGI IMG/M metagenome (IMG submission 14876)
ATGTCATACATACCGATTATAGTTTATTCCAAAGATTCTTTAGACCATGCTAACAATATTATTTACTATTTGTACAATAGTTTTCCAGATCTTCATAATAGAATTGAACTTGTTATTCAAAAAAGAATTTTACAACATGACAGAAATCCTGAAGCACTAATTGAATCAATTAATTATTATAATAAATTAGATGTTTTCTGTTTTGTTGTTGTGTCTGAACAGAATAATGGATTGGCCAATTTTGTTTGTGCTAATACAACAGTACCTGTTATTTATTCGCCATGTCATTACAATACTAAACCTCTATATAATTCACCAATGTTAACATATGGCCCAGAAAGTACGGCATTAGCTATTTTAAAACTTCTCGGTGTTCTTTACAAAAATGATGTTACACAACTTGTAGAAGAGTATCAAAATAATAATAAACAAAAAGCAAGGATTGAGGATATTGTTTTGGGACATGAAGAGTTAACAATTGATGATAAGTGGTATGAGAATGTAGTAACAAGTAAGAAGAATATGGATTATCTCCTTACTCATACTTTTAAAAGGAAAGGTAAAGTAAGGAATATTTATGTATCTGATGAACAAAACACAGTTGTTCTTTCTGCAAGTGACAGATTGAGTGCATTTGACAGAATTATTTGTAATATTCCATATAAAGGAGCTGTTCTTAATAGGATTTCTACTTGGTGGTTTGAGCAAACTAAAGATTTGGTTCCAAATCATTTACTTGAAGTTTTAAATGATACAGATATCAAGGTTAAGAAGTGTACTCCGATTTTAATAGAGTTTGTGGTTCGAGGTTATATTACAGGAAGTAGTAAAACATCTATGTGGAAGAATTATTCAGAGGGTTGTTCATCATATTGTGGGCATGTTTTGCCAAAAGGATTACAAAAGAATCAAAAGTTAGAGACTCCTTTGGTAACTCCTACTACAAAAGGTGAAACTGATGAGTTGATTAGTTCTCAAGAGATTATTAATAGAGGAATTTTAACTGAAGAGCAGTGGAATCAGTGTCACGAGTATGCACTTAAGCTTTTCAATTTTGGGACAGAAGTTGCTTCCCAAAATGGATTAATTTTGGTTGATACAAAATATGAATTTGGTTTTGATGGAAACAACAAGATTATATTGATTGATGAGATGCACACAGCTGATTCTAGCCGATATTGGTTCAAACATAGTTATAATGAGAGATTCAATAATGGAGAACATCCAGAAGCCATTGATAAGGAGATTATAAGAATGTGGATTAAAGAGCATTATGATCCTTATGACAAATCGGTTCCAATTCATATTCCACAGGATAAGAAAGATTTGGTTATGAGAAGGTATATTCAGTTGTATGAGATTATAACAGGAAATTATTTTTTTTAGGTTTGACTTAAATAAGTAAATCCAATACTTCACTCATTTGGCAAACTTTGTCCTCACTGTGATCATTTCTCTTGACTTTTACATTTAGTTCGTTATCATTTACATCACCGTCTTCTCCACAAATAATTATGTATTCGAAGTCATTTTTTATTCCATAATTAATCTGATTCACATTCTTTTTTTTCTCAGTGAAATATTTGATAACATATTGTCTTTGATATTCATTTCCATTTGTTCTTGGATCATTCAATAACAAATTTGTAATTTGCATTTTCTCTTTCAAATATTTCTTTTCACCAACAATAAGAATCTTCCAAGGTTTCCTAACGGACCCCAATTCATTCATAACAAGTTCCAAACGACTGACACCAAAACTCACTCCAATTGCTGGAATATAACTTCTGGAACCTTTTTTGTTTCTGTAAATCATTTTATCATATCTTCCACCTGCAATAATAGTTCCAATGGAACATTTTTCAGTATTAACGAAAGACACTTCATAAATCATTCCAGTGTAATAGTCCAAGCCTCTTGCTAAAGTTGTATCAAACCGAATCTTATCCATATCACAACCCATACAATCACAATATTTTGAAAATGTCGAGTATAGCTCATTAACACCTTCGTCAATGAATCCTCCATCTAATAATTCCCTGAGTTTTGATACAGATTCTTCACTTAAACCTTTTCCAACTAATTCTTTACCTACATAATCCCAATCTTCTTTATCAAGTTTGTCGATTGAACAGCAAATACTTTTGAAAAGTTTTTTCCTCTTCTTACTTTTCATATCTGGACAACTCAATTCAACGATTTTCTCCAAGTTTTGCCGGAAATTGACCCGAATTTCAAATCCAGAAATGCCAATTCTCTTCATAACAAGACAAATCAACCTCATAATCTCAGCTTCATTCACCATTGGTTCTCCAATTGGACCCAAGATATCAAAATCGGCCTGAATAAACTCACAAAATCGACCTTTTACAAAAGAAGGCGGATCTCGGCGATAAACTTTACCAACTTGAATCCTACGATAACTCTCCAAACCGTTTGTCATTGCAAAACGAACAAAAGGAACCGTTAAATCATACCTTAGAGCATTTTTCTCTGAATCTTCTTTTTCTGAATCGGGAATAATCTTGTAAATAAGTTTACTTTCTGCTTCTTTCCCATATTTGTTTAAAAGAAGTGAAGTTAACTCCATCGTAGGAGTATCTATCTCTTGAGCGCCAAATTGTTTGGCACTTTTGGTAATAGTTTCACAAATAAATTTAATTCTATCCTGTTTTTCCGGCATATAATCTATTGTACCTCTACTAGTTTTCATAATGAAATGATATTATGATAGATGTTTTATCTTTTTAAAATCATTTTTTTATTTAATGATAAAATAAACATAAAAAGATTATTAGAGAGCAATCTATTATATATGTTTAGGTTGACTTTTTTTAATTTAATGTTTATTGGTAGTGTTTTTTCTTTTAGACCAATTGTGGAAACTAAAAAAATGGGTAGGTTGAGTATGAACATTTCGCTGAATGATAACGAATATGTTATTATTAATGCGACACCTTCAACGGAAAGGTTGGTGAGTCCTGATTATACTGAAACTATATATTACAGAGATTATACGGAGATTGTTTCAAGAGATTTTGACAAGTATTCACATTGGGTAGGTTTTGCTAACTTTTCAACAGGTGGATCAGGATTGGCAGCTTTTTCTATAAGAAAATCAAACACTCAGCCATATAATGAAGAAGATTGTCCAGTTCATTTTATTAATGGATTAATAAGAGATTATGGAACTGGATTGGAATATAATATTCATCCTGTAAGCTTCAACTACAGTATGGAAATGCAAGATCATCATGATAAATTTAAAAGTGGTATTTTTGAGCTAGGAGAGCATGAAATTGATATAGCTGAACGTCACAGACATTTGAATGATGATAATGGAACTATGATTGAGGATTGTGGTGGAGAATTAATTGTTCAAAATAATGGAACTTTTAATTATACTCTATCAGAAATAAATTTTGATATTAGTAACATAGTAACTGAACGAAGATATTTGCTTTTACAAATCAGTAATGATCATGAGCGATGTAATGATCTTGGTGTAAATGGTTCAGCAGAGGACACACTTGATATAATTAACAGTGTTTCTATTTTCTTTGAGAGTGCTGGTGTTGAAGCTGGATTTATTTATGAAACTTACATTGTTCTTTCAGCCCAAAATTTTTTTGTTGATGGCAATCCATGGGATGGTAATATTAATCCAAATTCTGCAAATGAGTATTTGGCCAGTGATATTTTAACGCAATATCGAAGTTGGGTGATTGGTCCCGATAATGATCAAAGTGGATATCATGTTTCACACATTTTCACACACGAAAAAATAAGATCTGGTGTACTTGGTTTGGCTTATGTTGGAGTTATTTGTTTTGAGAGTTATGCTGTGGGTCTTGATAAGGTAAATACAGGTAGTGTATTACCTGTATATGTCACTGTACATGAACTTGGTCATAATTTTGGAATGTTTCATGATGGTTCAAGCAATACTTGTGATAATAGTTATATTATGGCGCCATATGTAAAAAATACTTTGGATGTTACTTGGTCTGAATGTTCTGTGGGATATTTTAATAATTTGGCTATTAATAGGGGAATGGAATGTCTTTTAAAGGATATTCCGTTAAATATTTGGGCTGATGTTTGTGGTGATGGAATTGTAACTGGTTTGGAGGAGTGTGATACAAGGGGTGTAGATGATAATTGTTGTGATAGTTCAACATGTCTTTTGAAGGGTAATGCAAAATGTTCTTATGAAAATGATGTTTGTTGTACAGAAGATTGTCAATTTATTCCATTTAATATTGGTGAGAGTAATTTTCTTTGTAGATATGCTATTGATGAATGTGATGTTCCTGAATATTGTCATGGTGATTCAGGTTCGTGTCCAGAGGATGTAACAGTTCCAAATGGTCAAACTTGTACAACTACTATTTGGAATACAGAAGGTGTATGTTATGAAGGGTCTTGTATTAATGGCGATGATAGTTGTTATACAATTGGTATAGCATATGGTGGAGAGTTTAATGATAATGGTTGTGTGATGAATAATTGTAAAAAGCTTAAATGTGGATATACACAATCAACAGCTTGTATTACGATTCCAATGAATGAACCAGATGGATTATCGTGTGGTGAAAATATGCAATGTTTGGAGGGTTCATGTGTTAATTCAACTGATTTGTATGTTCCGAAATGTGGAAATGGTATATTAGATGAGGAGTTTGGAGAAGAGTGTGATTGTGGGAGTGGAGATTGTTTTAATATTGACGATTTATGTGATGCGAGAACATGTTTATATAATATACAGGATGAGGGAGAAATTGTTTATGAGTGGGATTTATATTCAAGGTCGAATTATAATGCAGATATAGATAATTGGGTATTAAATTCAACTGGAAATCCTGAATTTAAGTATAGAGCTAATTTAAAGTCTCTTATGTTGAGGGAAGGTAATTTTACAAGAGTTATAGACAGTCCTAATTATAATTATTATTATATTGAAAGTGAAATATTCAGTAGAAATATGGAGGATAAAGGGGATGAATGTTTTTTGTTAGTTTCAACTAATACAGATAATAAATGGGAATATCCAGAGTTTTCAAGACTTTTGGGAAAAGATTATGAAAAAGATGAAGTACAATATGCAACAGGAATTATTCAAGGAATTCCAAATAATGATTTAATGTTGAGATTTGGTGTTTTTGGTAATACGCATTGGGATACTTGTTTTATGAGATATGTTAAAGTTGTTGGTTTTAATAATTTGGATTCATTTAATAGAACAACTGTTTATAATTTCACAAATGATAAATTGGATAATTGGTTGAAAATATCCAATGTGGGATTAAATATTGATGGAGAAATAATAAATCTTGAAGAAAGTGGAGTAGGATTTGTTGTTTATGAAATTGTTGATACTCAAGATATCAATGGATATTTTATATCAATAATTATGGATGGATTATGTAGTTTCGACTATTCAGTTGATAGAGGATTAACATGGAGTGAGGAGTTAATAGATGAGATTGTTATCCCCAAAAGGGATTCTTTACTTTTAAGAATAACTTTAGAAGATAGTTTGTGTTATATTTATGATATTATTGTGGAATCATTACTTGTTCCAACGGGAATTTACACTACCCTATAGTAGTGTGTTTGAATTTCAGTCTTTAATTTTTTTACATCGAAAAAATTAAAATAAAATATCCTAATAAAGTATAAATTATGAGAGTTAAGAATAAAAAAATTTTAAAAAATGGAGCTATTGGTGCTTATGTTTATTATAAAGATAACAAAAAATGGAAGTGAAGAATAATTGGCCATTCAAAAAGAAAGGTGGTGAAAATGAGAAGGAAGATGTAACTAAGCTTATCTTGAAGTTAAGAATATTTAAAATTATTAATTTATTTAGATCGATTGATATGAGTGAAGAATTCATAAATTCTTTGGAAAAAGACAAGAAACTTAATTCAAAAAAAGTTTCTGACTTGATGATGGACAATAAATTTTTCGAAAATTATGGATTAAATGCAAACAATACTCAAAAAAATTCAATTTATAAAATATTATTGGTAAGATTAAGTGAAATAGTCAAAATCCTCCATATCCAATTCACCAACCGTTTTGGATCTAAGTTGTTTTATTTGCACTTTTGTAATTTATAGAATATAAAAATTACAAAAAGGTAAAAAAAAATATACACAAATTAACCTTCAACAACTTCCCCAATCTCAATTAACTCATCAAACTCGCTCAAATCATATTCACAATCTTTACTAATAATCAAGACCATTCCAATACCACAATTGAATGTTCTTCTCAACTCCTTCTCACTAATTCCACTCTCCCTTTGTACCCACCTAAATACATCAGGGACTTCCCAAGCATCTTCATTAATTTTACTCTTCAACCCTTTTTGTAAATTCCTATCAACATTCTGATTCAACCCTCCTCCTGTAATATGTGCAGCACCAACAACACCTTTTGTAGAACATGACATATTAACTAAGCATATCATTTTTAGGACATCAGTGTAAATTCTGGTTGGTTTCAAAATCTCATCAATATCATATTCAGAATGTTTCAAAACTTTTCTTACCAAAGAAAATCCATTTGAATGTAAACCACTTGATGGTAATCCATAAATCTTATCACCAATTCCTATTTTTTTCGGTAAAAGTTCACAATATTGGGCGCCACCAACTGCAAATCCAGCCAAATCAAACCCCCCAACTCTATAAACATTTCCCATTTCAGCTGTTTCTCCCCCAACTAATTTACAACCAGCTATCTTACAACCTTCATGAATACTTTTTAATAGTTTATAATTAACTTCCAAATCTAACTTATTAACAGCTAAATAATCCAAGAAATATGTAGGATAAACGCCACGTGCTATCAAATCATTAACAGACATTGCAACCAAATCTATACCCAATCCATCATATTTATTATGTTCACGAGCTATTTCCAATTTTGTCCCAACTCCATCAGTACACATACCAATATAAAGATCATCAGTAAAGTGAAAAACAGAACAAAATCCACCAATTTCCTTTTCACAAGAATCAGACAACCCCTTAATCAAATCAACAAACTTATTACCCTTATCAATATCTACACCTGCTCCACTATAACCACCTTCCAATAAATTGAATTGGCCATTTGAACACCAACGAACAAACTCAATTAAACACATTTTCTCTAAATTTTGAACATCCACTTTCAATCTCTCTGCATCAGTATGTATCTCAGGATCAACACGCAATTGCTTTTGCATTACAAACTTACCACCATCAACCTCTTCAGTCACATGATGTAGAGTACAACCTGTAAAAGGCTCACCCCAATCTAAAACTCTCTGATGAACTTCCATATCCATTCCTCCTGTATGTTTTGGCAAAAGAGATGGATGAATATTGAAAATACGCCCTCTATAAGCATCAATTAATTCAGAAGTAACAATCCTCATATAACCTACGAGCAAAACAATATCAACATCATAAATATTCAACAGTTCAACAAGCTTCCTGTCATAAGATTCCCTCGTTTCTCCACGTTTCTTAAAAAAAGGCATATAAACAAAAGGAATTCCAAAGTCCCGAGCTTTATCCAATATACCACTATTCTTCTTATTCGAAATAACAACTTCAACTCTCGCATTCAAAGCTTCCTTCTTAATCAATTCAAAAAGTGAAGTTGTACTTGTTCCACGAGTGGATCCCAAAATTGCTATCTTTATTTTTTTTCCCCCATTATCACCAAGTACTGGTTGATCAAATAAAATACCAGTTCCGATATCCCTCCTGTAATATTGACCCCGGTAAACAATATGATGAGTGCTATTATAAATATTTTGAAGAGCATCATACAAAGATTTTTCAGAATATCTCACAACTGAACACACACGTCCGCCTGTAGTATAATTAACTCCATACTCATTCTTGATATTCGCCCAATAAATTTTATTTCCATATTCATGAAACTTATCATAAATCATAACATCAAGTGGTTCTCTAGACCTTGAAACAGGGTAATCAACATGGGACATAACAACATTTGCTACATGACCTTTCTTCCATTTAACATCTTGATCCCTTCCTTCAACACAAGCTAAACAAATATCATACAATGGAGTATCATCAGACAATAAATTTAAAACTGCTTGTGCTTCTGGATCCCCAAATCTCGCATTGAACTCCAAAAAGTAGTAGCCATCAGAACATTTCATCAATCCACCATACAAAATTCCAACATAACCTTTCCTTAAATGTGCAGATGATCTGTTCTCGGATTCTTCACCACATTTTACAACAACTTTTTTCATATATTCTCTCACTTCCTTCAGTTCAATATCATTCAAAACTTGAACGGGACAAACAGCACCCATTCCCCCAGTATTTAAACCAATATCTTGATCATCAATCTTTTTATAATCTTGTGATTGAGGCATCAACCAAATATCCTTTCCATTACAAAAACCCATTACGGACACCTCGATACCTTCCAACCTTTCTTCAATAATTAATCTATCACACTCTTCATCATTACAACACTCCTCTTGAATAAATAAAATAGCATCACTCTGTCCATTAGGCAAATAAACTCCCTTACCAGCAGCTAAACCATCTTTTTTAATAACATACTTATCAATATCATCACCAAGAGAGCAAACATATTCAACCAATTTTAATTGCCAATTTTCAACCAAACCATTTCGATCCCGCAATTCAAATACTTTGAATGGTGAAGTCGGCAATCCCAACTCCTGCATCATGATTTTTGATTTTACTTTTGAACCCTCAGTCAAAATGGCATTCAAACGAGTTGGCCCAAAACATTTAACACCTTCTAACTCCAATTTATCCACCAAACCTTCGACAAGAGGCTTCTCTGGTCCAATAACAACCAAATCAATTACATTTCCCAAACAAAATTGACAAACTTCCTCATGATCCTCATCATCAACATCTTCCACTAAAATACAACGATCATATGGACCTGTTGAATTACCTAACATCCCACTATTACCCTTCAAAGCATAAACCATTTTGACACAATCAGATTTCAATAAGGTTTCAATAATAACATGTTCCCTAGCACCAGAACCTATAACTAAAACTTTTGCCATAATATAGTTGTATCTGTTATCATCTATTTAAGTCTTGTAATTATATTTTTTTTAGAATTAATCAATAATTCTAAAAAAAAAAGTTCTGAACCACATTAAAAAAGACGGAAAATAAACTACACCCTGTTAACATCTTATGTTAACATCTTATGTTAAACATCTTATGTTAAACATGTCAGGGTGGCTGGATTTGAACCAACTAAGTTTTCTTGAAAGGAAAATGTTTTACCATTGTCATAAAATGATTTGCTGATTTGGGTTCAATAAGTGGATATAATGTAATATCCAATTATTTACGTTAAAAATTGTACAGTTCTCATTAAAAAAACCAACATTTGCTAACACCCGTTTAACATGTAGTGTTAAAACATGTAGTGTTAAAACATGTAGTGTTAAAACATGTAGTGTTAAAACATGTAGTGTTAAAACATGTAATACGGGCGGCTGGAATCGAACCAACGTTATATTCATTTACATTGAAGTGCTAAGTATGAATTGTTGTGGGAGAACAAATTGATCAATAAAAGTTGATCAAATTATAATAGATTAATCATATAATTTGATCAGTTTATGCATTACTCGTATAAATTGTAGAACCAACATTTTAACCCATGCTTTACCAAAATACATGGGGCTGGAATCGAACCAACGTTATTATCTTTAGAAGAGATTTTTTTATAAATTACAAAATATGATTTGCTGCTTGAGTAAAAAATTTAAAATTACGCATTTTGCGTTTATTGCGTTTAATGTGCTAACCTCAATAAAAAATAAGCTATATCCCCTCAAAATAAAAGTGGGGATAGCTGGGTTTGAACCAACAATCTTTTTCTTCCATAGAAAATGCTTTACCAAAAGGCACTGCTGTTAAAGGTTAAAAATTACGCTTGTATATGTGCTTATCTCATTAAAAAACTAAGCTAACCTCCCTTAAATATTGTGGGAGGTGAGGGATTTGAACCACTCATCATTTCATTATCAGTGAAGTGCTTTTCCAAAACGGAATGCTGTTAGAGATAAATATATTAACCATTGTCGAATTTATATATTATTATCTTTTTAAGTAGTTTTAGCCCCAATACATTCTTTATTTTTTATAATGTTTTGTTTTTTCGTATGTTTCATTAAGAAATTCTTTATTTTTGTAAAGAATATCATTTACATTTTTCTGAAATTTTTTAGAGGTTGCATATTCCAACTTATCTAATTCACTATTTATGACAGGATTACTTAATTCTTTGTTATTTGAAATACAATCATTGATATCATCTATTGTTGCTACTTTTATCTCGTGAAATGTATCATCCTTCTCTGCTTTTTTCCAAAATCCTTTGAAAACATATAACTGTCCACCATATCTATGTTTAACCAATAGATTGCGGTTTTCCGGATATTTTACATGTTTCATCGCAACATATCTTGTAAATAAATTATTTACCAAAAAGATAATCCGTTAACTTGATAAGGTTAAAATCATATATATAAATAAAAATTATTTAATACATCGTTTATGCTGAAATTAAATAACAAATAAAATACTTACCAAAAAGTGTATTTTGACCATTTTTATTTTAGCATTAATACTGTTAAAATAAAATATTTTTATACATTTAAAATTATCATTACTTTGGGGACGGATTATCTTTTTGGTAAGACGGATTCACTTTTTGGTAAGAAATTCCAAATCTAATCACCAATTCCAAATCTAAACATTTTAAACCAAGGAGTATAATCCCCCTTCATATCAATAGGTGACCATGGAAGTTGCCACCTCATAAATGACCTTTCGGGATGAGGCATCAAAGCAAAATGACGCCCATTCTCACTACAAATACCAGCAACTCCCCAAATAGATCCATTGGGATTATGAGGATATTTCATCGTAAAATCTCCTTTAAAATCGGTATATCTCATAACTATCTGTCCATTCTTTTCCAATTCATCAAATTTCTTTTGACTCATAACAAAACGACCCTCTCCATGAGCCACCCAAATACCACATTTCAATCCGACCAATTCCTCAGTAAACTTACATTTACTCTCCTCAACACAAACAGTAGGAAATCTGGATTCAAACCTACCAGACAAATTATGATTCATCTCAATTCCCTCACCAAATAATCCCATCTTAACCATCAATTGACATCCATTACAAACCCCCAATGAATACGTATCATCTCTAGCAAAATATCTATCAAATTGCTCCTTAACAGTTGGATTATTCTTTATAACACTGTACCAACCAGTTGCCGAACCCAAAACATCAGCAAAACTGAAACCCCCAACAAAAGCTATAACATTAAACTTATCCAATAGGTAAGGATCATTCAATAAATCGTGACTGTTCACATCAACAGCATTACCCATTCCTAATTTGAAGGCTGCTCCCATCTCTCTATAACTATTACTTCCTTCCTCCCTGATAATCGCTACCCTCATATCCTTCTGGTTACCAAACGTGGCGACAGATTGTGGTAAATGATGTGTTTCAATATTCCACACAGGAGTATCAAAACTTCCATAAACTTTACTCTCCTCTTCAACAAGCTGAACTCTACACTGTTTCTTCTCCAATTCATAACTTGGTTTCTCCCAATGTTGGCGCAACTCTGTAACACTTTTTACAAAAACGGTTTTGCTGAAATTCTTGATCAAAACCTTATTATCACCAATTGTTCGCCCAATCTCAACAATCTTAATCCCATGATCAGCAAATACACCCCTTATATCATGATCACTCTCCAAAACAATTCCAACTTCCTCATTAAACATATAACGAATCAAATCATGTTCATTTATATCAATCTTTATTCCAACATTTCCAGCAAAAGCCATTTCCAAAAGTGTAACAATCAACCCCCCATCACTCTTATCATGCCCAGACAAAATCAACTCCTCAGAAATCAATTTCTGAACCAATTTAAAAGTTGTCTTCAACTTACCCATATCATTAATATAAGGAGGCTCCGTATAAATTTTACCCATCACCTGACTTAAACTACTTCCACCCATTAAATTCTCACCTTCAGACAAATCCACATAATAAAGCCTACTTCCAATATTTTTAAGATCTGGAGTAACCTTCTTATAAATATTTGGACACTTAGCATAAGCACTCAATACAAGAGACCTTGGACATTTTATTATACCACTGTCGTGGTTACTATTACCATTACCACTATTGTGGTTACCATTACCACTATTGTGGTTACCATTACCACTATTGTGGTTACCATTACCACTATTGTGGTTACCATTAGCATGGTAAACAGCCATAGACAAACTATCCTTTCCTCCGTCAATAATTACGCCAAATTCCCTACAAACCTCACTCAACTCCACCATAGCTATATACATGTCATTTGTTTCCTCTGGATATTTATTGGGACAAGGCCACATCCAATTTGCGGAACAAGATATATTATTAACATCATCAATTTGAACAAACATCAAATTTGTCAACATCTCAGCAAAAGTTTTATGAACCATTGCAACTGGACAAACCAAACCAACAATAGGTTGCTCCCCAATAGAAGTCGCACACCCATTATACTCACCATTCTCTCCCAATATAAAACTAGAACTCATCAATCCAAAATCAGAAAGCGGAGTATGTAAAGGTCCAACACACTGTTGTTGAGCAACCAACCCTGATACACATCTATCCACTTTATTAGTAAGAAATCTTTTTGATCCAACCTGAATCATCTCCAAAACTCCAACCAATGCTTTCTCAAAATTCCACTTATTCCTATCAACATAAAATTCATAAAATTCAATATCAATATCTTTCCCATAATAAGTTTTTCGAGAACAATCCAAATTTAATGGATAATTTTTAATAATTGATCTATTCTCAGCCTTATTAACAATATCCAACTTACCATTTTCCCCACAAATCTCCCCAACAACATCCAATTGTACATTCTCACGATCACAAATTCCCTGTACCAACTCCAAATCCTCATCATCTATAACAAAAGCATTCGACTCCTGATACTCAGATGACCAAACCTCAATGTCCGTCATACTCTCATCACCCAAAGTAACCGCACCCAAATCAATAACTGCCCCTTTATCCTCAATAATCTCCTTTAACACATTTCCATTTCCACCTGCACCTTGATCATGAATACTAACAATTGGATTTCCACCCTTTATATCAATAATATGTTCCAAAGCTTTGTTCATTTTCTGTTCCATCTCTGCATCATCTCTTTGAACAGCTGAGAAATCCAATTCACTATTCTTATCATCACTTATTCTACTTGAAGCCGATCCCCCTCCCAATCCAACTTTATAAGCCGGACCTCCAATCTTACAAATAAGCATCTCATCCTCTAATTGCTTCTTTTTCAAATTCTCATTTTTAATAAGACCTAATCCAGCTGTAAACATAATTGGTTTAATCCATTCCACCCTTTTCTTTTCACAATTTTTAAAAGATCGCGTGAAACCAACAACAATTGGTTCACCAAACTTATTTCCATAATCTGATGCCCCATTACTAGCCTCAATCAAAATCTCCAAAGGTTTCGCAATACTATTTGGATAATCTGATCCATCGCCTTTGGTAAAATCTATTTTGCCGACGCAATATCCAGCAGAACTACAAACAGGCCGAGCCCCAGTTCCAGTTGCTTGTACATCCCTAATCCTACCACCAATACCAGTTGCTGCCCCCTGAAATGGCGCAACTCCTGTTGGAAAATTATGGGTTTCAGCAGTTAAAACAAAATGATTTTCTTCATTTACCACTTCATATCTTGAATTAATTGTATCTCCACGAAATCCTGAAATAACACTTGAATTATCAGAAAATGCAACCAAACTATGATCAGCAGTTCCATCCATACGCCTTTGTTCTAAAGGTTCTTTAACAAGTTGGAAAAGAGTTTTATCCATTTCTGTTCCATCTAAAACAACCTTTCCATTAAAAAAATGATGTCTACAATGTTCACTATTTGACTGAGCCAAATCCAAAAGAAAAAACAAATGATGATCAACATCAACAATACACTTTCTTACAATTTCTATATCATTTTCATCCAAAGACAAACCATACTTTTCATTAACTTCATCAAACCTCTCTTTTGTAACCACACCACCCTCAAATAAAACTTTACCCTCATTATTCCTTTCAACCTTGTTTGATTGATTCCCAAGAAAATGGGTCAAATCATTTCTCATAGTTTCAGTCATTTTGTCATGATATTTCTGGAATAATTTCTCACCTTCTTCTTGGGAATCAATCAAATAAATATAAGATTTTTTAACTGCTGAAATCCAATTTAATCCACTTTTTTTACAAATTTTCATAACATTACTCGACCATGGCGTAACTTCAGATATCGATTTAACTTCAAATTTAACTTTTCCATAAGGAATCGGTAAATCTTGTGTCTTTGTTCCAAAAAGATCATAAATATTTTGAAAATCAACAAAAGTCATGTCATCAAAATTAAGCCATAAAGTGTAACATTCGTACTTATCCAAGGATGGATCTACTAATTTATAAAGTTTAAATGTCATTGATATGACAAGAGATGACTATTTTTTTATATCAAAAAATTAACAACTTTTACGTTTCTTATTAATCTTCGATCGCCTTCTACTAACAGCTTTCTTCTTAATTGGTTCAGTTTCTTTCCATTTTTTAAGATTCTCTCTGCCCACATATTGTAATTGCTTTTCACATTTTTAGAAAAAATCTATTTTTTTTTTCTAAAAAAAATTACAGAACGTAGGAGTTGAGCCTTTTATACGACCATCAGTCATGCTCAGGACTTATCTGAATCGAACAGATGTTTTAACAATAAACGTTAAAAAAAAATGAATTGCGGTATACGTTCACAATATTTATTTATAAATATCTTTTTAAGTTATTTTTTTATAAAAGACTAAATTAAATATCCAATTTAGTCTTTGTACAGAACACAGATATAAGCGATTATACGGACAACCAGTCAGCACCGCTCAAACCGTGGGGATCGAACCCACCCGAAAAGATTAAAAGTCTTGTATAGGTTTGAATTGCTGTATGTGTTCTGATGAAATAAAAATCATTTTTTTTTACATGCTTAGTATGTTGTGCTAACCAGTGATATAACGAATAGAGAACATAGGAGCCTCAAAAACTGCTGTACCCAAACTATCAACCAACGTTGGCCTTCTCCCCTCAATAAAATGTCCAAGAAACTGTAAGAGCCACGACATAATAAAAACGTTTCTACTATTTTTAAACCAATTCTTGTCATGACCCTTCCAATATTCACTCAAAGAATCCAAAAGAGTGATATAAATAACCATTGTAAAAAAAACTTTCCAAGAATTATTCAAATACCTCATATAATAAATAACCTTAGCAAGATCCTTCGTTGTTATCTGCCTATCACCAATCTTAAAAAGCTTTATTTCATCCAAAAAATTCATACTCGTTAAAACAATTGCGGGAATACACACAAAATGAATTGCTTTATTTATAGGATGTTGATGATAAAATTCATATGATAATTGTTTATCCATTAACAAATATTAAGGTTATGTTGCTTTTAAGTAAACTTTTTTTTATAAAATATATTCAAGCATATGAAAATGTATAGTTGGAATCTTCAGGAAGTTCAAGAAGATACTCGAAACAATCAGATCCTGTAAAATTTGTCGAATTATCAACATAAAATGAAACATTACATGTACTATTGTATGTTGTATTCAAATCTACAAAACCAGAAAAACCAGCAAGAACTTCAACCAAAACATCTCCATGACAAGCTTCAGGTTTACACCAACATCCTAAAACTTTCCCATCCAATTCTTTAATATCATTTATCAAATCTGAATCATAAATATATTCTTTGAACTTCTCGATAACCATCTCTACCATATTTTTTAACAGAAAATATGTTTCTCCATTTAGAACTAGTAGCACCTTTTACATAATGATTATGTCTTCCGATATAAATATGATTTGGATCCTTTAACCAATCTTCTAAATCTTTGTAACCTTTCTTTACCAAATTCTTTTTCTTTATATTTACAACCTCCATTATTTTCTTTTATAATGATTAATACTTATAATTTTTAAATTCATTTTTTATATCTGAAAGTATTAATCTTATCCACCATAATCTTACAAGGATCGATAAACTCATCTCCAACTAAAACAATTGGAAGTTCAGTACAAGCTGTGATAAAATATTTACAACCAGTTTTCTTCAATTCATTGACAACTTTTGTCAAAATCATTTTTGAAATTGTGTAATCCTTTTTCTTGATCAAATAAATAGCGTTAGTCACATTCTTTTGTTGTTCAACATTTGGATAAATAAAATTAGGCAAATATTTGTCATACAACTTCATCTTTCTTGTAGCTATTGTTGACAGAATACAAACATTGTCAAGTCTTTCATGTGTAACATGTTTACACGTTTCCTCAATGATACTGAGAAAAGGTGTTTTCATCGAACGTTTAATCTCATCTTCCCAATAATGAGCTGTGTTACAAGTCATGATAATATGTGTTGCTTGACTGTTTTCTAACAACTTAACATTCCTAATCAACATATTCCCAATTTTTTTAATCGCCGGATCGTCACCGGACAACAAAGAAGACGACCTGTCAGGAATTTCAGGAGTAGATATCAACAAAAATGGTACATGATCTTGTTCGCTTTTAATAGGCGTTAAATCATTCAATTTGTGTAAAAAACTAATCGTGGCATTGGGACCCATACCGCCAACTATTCCTAGAAGCATACTATACTTTATAAATTGAAAGTTTTTATAATATTTTTTTCACTTTTTTAATGATAATCCATAAGTGACGGATAACCACCATTTACAGGAATATCCAAGTGATGTCTATGAAGTTTGTAAATATTTCCTTTTGAAAAATGAACAACAATCCCCTCAAAAAATTCACATTGTTTATCGTTTAAAAACCATTCTTTCAATTTTTCGAAATTAAAATCTTTTGGATAACTTTTCAAATGAAAAGTTCCATGAACGATAATCAAATGTTCATCAAGTTTGTGTGGATTTTTCTGCCATTTTGGTCCCATAACTTCAACAGAAAGCCCCTCCAATTTTTTTAGAGGAACTTCCTCAATTTCTGTCTCATAACCATTATAGATTAGTGTACGAATTGATTTCTTATCTGGTGATAATGTGTCCAAATGCCATTTATCACCTTTTTCCAAAGGCATAAAACCAATCAAATGGCCAAATTCGTCAGATGTTTGCTCCCATGTTTGTGGGACTTTTCTATTCTTCTTGATATCACGTCGTTTCTGGAGCTTTCCATTATGGATACGACAACATGTACCATCCATTTTTCCAGATACAATAAAAGTTTGCTCCCTATCATTCAAATCTTTTTCGAAATATGGATTCAAAACCGTTGTTGCAAGCCTCTTCCTAGTTGTTCGCCCCAACTTTTCAGTAGGAATGTCTAACATTTCACATTCATATATACATTGAATCTTTCCCTTCACTGGATTACCAAATTGCTTCATACTTTGTACATGTTTTAGCATGATCTTTATAAAAATAAATTCACTTTTTTTTATATTCATTAATTAATTCAAAGATTCCCTTGATACTTAATTCATATTTATCACCATCAAAATAATCATCAAAACACTTAATATCCAATTTTGAATCAATATTATTAAGAATTTTCTGAACTCCAATCTTCTGGATTTACAAAAACGTCTACACAGTTATTTATATTATCATGTTTTCTATCAGTTACAACTAATGTGGTTAACATAATTAATATTTTATTTTAATGTTCCTTTAAGATAAAAAAATCATTTTTTAACTTTATTTACTTAAGAGTTTCTGTACCTATAAATAGTAACAATGGTTAATCAGAGCAATTTAGTTGATTTTAATGTGAGTTATAACAAAACTATGGATAATTGGCAAACTGTTAGTGATGAAGAAGTTGATGAGTTTAAGGATTATATAAGAGGTTTATTTAATATTCCTTTTGAAACATTAATGGTTGCTAGAGTGAGTGATATGGTTAGAATTATTGGATTTTGTTCAAATGGTTTGCTTAATAGGAAGATGTATTTGGTTATTCATGTGAGGGATGGTAAATGTAAGATTTTTGAAGGTAATTGTGAAAAGATGATTGATAATTTTGGGGAAAAACAATGGATTATATTTAATAATGACGATGCCCAGATTTATGAAGGAACTGGTGAAAGATATACCGTAGGCATTGATTATAATGAAAATTATGTTGATAATTACTAACGAAGTTACAGGCTAACGAAGTTACAGGCTAACGAAGTTGTAGGCTAACAAAGTTACAAGCTAACGAAGTTACAAGCTAACGAAGTTACAAGCTAACGAAGTTACAAGCTAACGAAGTTACAAGCTAACGAAGTTACAAGCTAACGAAGTTACAAGCTAACGAATTTAGCGAAAGCCATATTTTATGGCAAAATCAAGCATATTTTGTGTTCCCATTGATGAATTGCATTGTCCACAGATTGGTCTTAAATTGTCAACGGTTGGTTGACCGCCCATTGCGTCTGAAATTACGTGTCCTGCGCTGAAGTTGGATTTTGAAATCTTGTTTTTCTTGCAACAGACACAATTTGATTCTCCGATGTGTGTACCGATCCATTTATTCCAACATTGTTCTTTGACTGATGCTGGAATATTAGCTCTTCCCACTTTGTGTTGAAAATGTCTCAACAATTTGTTTTTGTGGTGTGTGACTTGTGAAAAAACTTCTTTTTTCTTTTGTCTTGTTTGTTTTATTTGAAGTTCAAGTTCTGCGACTTTTTCATCACAATGTCGTTTAATCTCTTGTTTGTAAATTTCCGTAGCTTTGATAATATTTGCTCTTGTATAAGTACTAGTTCGTAGTTCAACTGGAGCTGACAGTCCTTTCTCAAGCAATTCTTTTGCTGTTTTCAAAAGTTGTTGTTGTTGCTGTGATTGCATGTTTTTCTGTGGTTCCTAATTTATTTTGAATAAAAAAAATCATTTTTTCTATGTTTATAATATAAATGTGTTACAATGCTCCAACATCAATTATTTATTTTGGAATTATTTCCATTATAATTATATTTTTATGGATGAGAAACAAAGAAAATGACAGATGGTTCGCTTTGTTTTTTATTTTCGCTAATTTTGTTCAATTGGGAGAATTCTTTATTTGGACAGGTCTTGGTAACAAAAACAAACAGATGAATTTATTTGGATCAAAATTAATAAAACTTTCAATATATGCTCAACCTTTGGCAATTACATTAGGTGCAAAATTTTTGGGTAAAATAGATAAAAAATATGATACCGTTGTAAATGTTTTAGCTGTTGTTTATGGTCTATTATTTGGTATTGAAGTTTTGAGAACATTGATTAATCCAGTGAAATCTAGCAGGCAAGCGGGACATCATTTGACTTGGAATAATAATTTGTTTAATGATACTTTAATTAGTGGTACATTTTTATCATTTATTTATGCCATTAGTTTTTTTATTATATTTTTCCAAAAAGATAAGATTCAAGCATTGTTTATTGTTGCTTTCGTTTATTTGGCTTTGGCTGTCAATTATTTCTCATTGAAAAACAACACATGGCAATCAATGTGGTGTTTCATTGGTAATTTCACTCCAGTGTTATACCTTTTAACAACGATATAAATTATAAAAAAAGATTAAAAATCACGACTGATAGAATCACGCAAGATCTTCCCGATCTCATATTCCGTCAAATCGTCATCTTCATCTGGAGCAGACGACAAAATTCGCAAAAATCACAAATTGTAATTTTTAACAAATTTAATACCCGAAGATATTCTAAAGGCCTTCGTCTTGACCTGTAAATAAACTTT
>JGI10211J14876_10000337_pt1 | contig 19945 bp, 23 predicted proteins | sample Etolagsediment_FD_14876 | JGI IMG/M metagenome (IMG submission 14876)
TGGCTTTTGCNTCAGCTTGTGCCCTTGCCTTCTCCTCGGCTTGTGCTTTTGCTTGTGCTTCGGTCTTTGCCTTCTCTTCCGCTTGTGCCCTTGCTTGCGCTTCGGCCCCGGCCTTTGCCCTGACATCAGCTTTAGCTTTTGCTTTGGCTTCGGCCATTGCTCTTTTTTGGGCTTTGGCTTTTGCTTTTGCCTCAATTCTGGCCATAGTTCTTTCCTGGGCTTGTGCTTTTGCTTTTGCCTTTGCTTCGGCTTTGGCTCTTTTCTCACCTATACAAGAAGGGTCTAACGGCCAATGCTGCTTTCCGCAGAACTTACATGTCGGCGCGAATTTCTCAGGAGGCGCCGCGGTGGTTTCTGAGACAACTTCGAAAACCGGTTTGCTCTTGATATCACAAGGATGGTAAGGCCAATGCTGTTTTCCACACTTCTGACATCTGGGAGCAACTTCGGCAGTGGAAACGGTCTCAACGGATTTTTTCGATAACTCTTTTATTTGTGTCTGGGATGTTGCCATTTATCAGTCCTGATTATTCTGCTAATTTGTTTGGAAGCCATTTGGAACTTTTTCTGCATAACAGCAAAAACTCAGCGATACATTCATCTTCGATAGTATATCACCCTTATTTTCGACAGATTCTCTCGATACTTTAGGCCTTTTTTGTGGGACCAGATTACTGCCTGGCCGTTCGAAATTGGATTTGACAAGCGGTAAGGTGGCGTGTTAGGTTACAAGTCCGATGAGTAACCCCAAGGCAAAGAAAAGGCTTGAGCTAATTTATATAATCGCCGGCAAAGAAACTCTTGTCAACGCCGAGTGCGATAAGCTGCTCGGCGAGCTTATAGAGCCACAGCAGAGAACGATGGGCCTTTTCAAGGCCGAGGGCAGTGAAGTTTCAGCATCGGATGTGCTTGACGAGGTGCGAACAGCGCCTTTTTTGACCGAGAGACGAGTTGTTCTTGTAAAGAACGCAGACAAATTCGTTTCTGAGAACCGCGAATTACTCGAAAGGTATTTCGATAACCCCTGCCCGACCGGCGTACTTATTTTGACCGCAAGTAATTGGGACGCACGAACCAAACTGGCTAAGAAACTTCCCGAAGTTGGGAGACTGATTAGCACGGTGCAACCGAAGGCCCCGCAAATACCATACCGGCTCATCCAATATGCCGGCGATGCGCATACCAAAAAGCTCACTAAAGACGCAGCCGAGCTTCTGATTGAGCTAACGGGTGACGACCTGCCGCGGCTGTATGGCGAAATCGACAAGCTGGCCCTGTTCGCAGATTCTGAAAAAGCCATAACCGCCGGCCATATTGAGTCACTGATTGGCCATAATCGATTGTTCGGCGCTTTCGCTGTGATTGACGCTTGTTTAGTGGGCGATGTGGCAAAAGCGGTGGACCGGCTGAGAAATATGTTTGCAGAAGACAAATCAGCAGAGTACACGGTGGTGGGCGCTTTTGCGTTTCACTTCCGCAGGATGTTCAATGCGAAGGTTATGCTCGAGGAAGGTGTACGGCCAGCGGAGATTGCAGACCGGCTGCGGATATGGAGCAATAAAGACGGCTTTTTTCTACAAGTGCGAAGATTGCCTTTAAAGCAGCTCGGCGAAAATCTGCAGCAGTTAGCCGATATAGATTATGCGATAAAAACCGGCCGAACAAAAGCCCAGGTAGCAATAGAGCAATTGGTATTGAAATTAGCCAGCGGCTCCGATAGACATTGAGACTTGGCCTGGGCCCACTCGCTACAACCCCGCATGTTAAAGCATTTTCAATTGCTCGTAATCTTTTTCTGCATCACTATTTTGAATTTCTTTGAGCCAGCGGTCTGATTGTGATTTGGGATAGCCCAAAAAGGCGCTGCCTTTATCATAATTTTCGAAGGCTTTGTAGGCCTTTGGCTTGTTCATATTCGCGTAGCAGTATATGCAGCCGTGCGGGCAGGTATCGTACGCACCGATATCTGTACTTTCCGTACAGCCACACTCCTTTCTTGTAGGTTTCTGTGTATATTGGAGTCCCTGTGGATAAAAAAGCTGCCCAATGATACTACCATCAATACAATGGGCTTTTTTGATTTTTTCGCCGACTAGATAATCGCCGCAGCAGGAGAACATCCGGATTCCGTGACGCTCTGCGATGGCTGCCAATTCGTTTGCCAAATCAATCTTAAAATCGCTGTCGCAATCGAAAATTTTCAAACCGTGTGATTTTTCAAACTCGGCAAAATTGCGAACGACCTTGCCGTAGTTTACAACGAAGCTGAAATAACAGCGTTCAACGTATCCTTCAAACTCAGCCGCAAGCTCTTCAAATGCGTTGACATAAAAATCGCGGTCGCAAATACTTGAGATAATGATTGGGTCAAAGCGCCAGTTTATGTGACGGGGTGAATACATCTGGCTCAATTGCTTCAGGGTTTCAACGGCAGTTCGCTTATCCACATTACTTTCAAAGACAACGGGCAGGCCGGTGACGGTATAGTTGAAATAGAATTTGTAGCCCATTCGGTCAATTGCTTTGAGGTTCTCAAGGAAAGGAGCGAAGTTTTTGGACCAGAACACGAAGCAGACAACGTCCCGTGGTTTTAGAGAAACGATGTATCTTTGGCCACCAAAGGGATTGACGACGCCGGCAAAGCCATCGTTGAGCCGGGCCATAAACCAGTCGCCGTAAAAGGCGGGGACATCTGTTCTGCGCGATACCGAAATAATCTGCTTCATTCTCCGGTAAGTCCCTTTACATCAAAATAGCAACAGTACGTAAAAAGAGGACGTAAAACCAGGCTTAAAGAGTTCCTGTGGCCCTCCCACAAGACAACCTGCACAAATTCCTTAAATTTCGTACTTGCTCCCACTGAATATTTACATGTTCTCCAATCAATTATAACAATCAAACCTTGCCTTTACATTGCATAAACCTATGCTTAAAATAAAATAAGACAAGGAGAACAAAGCTATGGAAATTTCATACAAACCACAGAATGGCCCAAGCAACAATGAGAGCAAACCTTTCTATTTAGATTTATCTCTCTGGGCACTTATTCTGTCCAATTTGGTAGTGGCAGTTTGGGCATTGACAAAGAGGTGGCGACTAGGTCCAATAATGTGGGTTTACTGGTGTCAAAGTGTTATTATAGGGATATTTTGGTTTATCAAGATTCTGATTCTAAAAGATTTCTCTACTGAAGGGTACACAGTCAACGGCAAGACTGTTGAACCAACCAAGAAGACAAAGATTTCAACTGCCAGACACTTTCTTATTGAATACGGGATTATTCATCTGAGCTATGCGGGATTTTTGTATATAAAGCTCGAAAATATCAGAGTCTCATCAATTTTGCTTATGGCATGTGTGTTCTTACTGTATGAGTCATTTTCGTTTGTGTATAACCGCAAATGGGATGAGGAGCGGAAACCGAAGATTGTCAAACTGCTTACTTTTCCAACCATTAGGATTTTGCCCATGCATATTATCATCATAGCATATTGGCTTTCGGGCGGGGCAGCTTTAGAGAAAAGAATGCCCTTGGCAATTTTCATGCTCCTTAAGATAGTGGCGGATGCGCTCACACATATATTAGAGCGCAGCCATGTTCGCTTTCTTAGTTATGCGCGATAAGGGAAAAGAAAATCGAAGAAAAAAAACTGCTAGCGCTAACAGGATTACATTGTGATATCTGCTCTGCGCGATACTGAAATAATCCTTTTCATTTATCCGCAATCCATAAAAAAATCGTAGCAGAAGACACCGCATAGCTCTATCTACAAATTAGTTAAAACCCGCAGCATCGTGGTGTGGAATTTTTTCCGGCGCATTGTAAGTAAGCCTCATTACTCATTTGAGCTGTTCTTTATGAGTTTCTGCATTGAGCGAAGCTCTCTGGGCAAATCTTTCTTCTTACTAAACTCGGAATACGATACTTCCGCTACATATATGTCTCCCCTGGAATCGGTAGCTACTGAATGCGGCGCGTAGAATCGTCCGGGTTCGTCGCCAAAAGGATAGTCACCAAGCCTGGCAAGCAGTCTGCCGTTGGTGTCCAATATGGACACGCGGGGACCCAGTCGCATAGCAATCTTGCAGACTTCGGGACTTACTGCGAAGTACTCTCCTACGTAAACCAGTTGCTCGTCGCCCCTGGAAACATGCACGGCTGCAGTTCTGGAAAGATTGACCCACTGCGTCTCGAAGCTGCCGTCCGGGGAGAAAACCTGGATGCGCCGGTTCTCCCGGTCGCCAATGTATATCCATCCGCTCCTATCAATAGCGATGTCGTGCACGATGTTAAACTGCCCGGGCTCGGTGCCGGATTCACCCCACGAAGCCAGGAGCCTCTTACCATCGGGAGAGAACCTGTGTACCCGGGCGTTGCCGTAGCCATCGGCTACCAGGACTTCACCATTGCGGGGGTCAATGGCCACTCGAGTAGGACGGTTGAATGGCTTGCCACTCATCACAGGCGACGGCTTATTCGGCTCTGCAAGCGTGAAAAGCAGCTTACCGGCCGGTGTGAACTGGCGGATGGAATGGTCAACATTGTCAACACACCACACCGTATCGTCAGGGCCAATGGTCACAGCGTGTGGGTTGGTAAAGATACCCTGCCCCCACGAGCGCAGGACATTGCCCTCGCTGTCAAAGACTATCATGGGATGGTTGCCCCGGTTGAAAACGTAAACGTTGTCTTTGGAATCCACGTCCACAGATGTAGCCTCCTTGTAGAACCAGCCCTCCGGCAGCTTGCCCCAGTTATCCCCTGAAACCTCGTATGTAAACTGTTTACTACCTAATATGGCCATTGGTCGCCCTTTCAGATAAGGTTTGCCCGAAATATCCCAAACAAAAGTTCTTCATACATACTCCTGACCTCGTATTCCAGCATTTTATTAAACTCCCCCTGCTCATTCAATATTTATCCTGAGCCAGTCGAAAGACTCGCCTGTCCTCCGTAGTCCCCCTGGGCCTTAGGTCTAAGGGACGAAGGAGGTTCCAATCTCCTTTATTAAATGATTCCGCGTGTGCAAACAAGTACCTGAGGCACGAGCAAGCTTGCTGCACACCCTACAAGGCTCTGTTGGCCTGTCGGCCAACGGAGAGGGAGGGATTCGAACCCTCGGTAGGGACAAGCCCTACACAGCCTTTCCAAGGCTGCTCCTTAAGCCGCTCGGACACCTCTCCGAAATAGTTTTGAGTTCTTAGTTTTGAGTTCTTAGTTTTAGTCTCTGGTTTTTTAATTAGTATAGGGGCAAAAAGAGCTGTTTGCAAATGCAATTCGCCGTAAGGGTGAGATTCGTCATAGTGAGATTTCTGCTTATTCGGGAAATGTCGGTTGATAGTTGTCCAGCCAATGCTATGATGTAGAAGCCAGTTTCAGTGGCCGAGAAAAGAAGCTGCCGAAGCAGCATCTGCACTCGGACGCCGGTGAGCCGAGACGTTAGGTTCATATTTTCAAGTGAAAATGTTGAAAATTTATGAGTGAATCATTAGGCCAATCTGAAAAGGAGAAATACACGGTCATCTGGAAATGCGATGAATACCGTTCATTTTCTCCCGGTGAAGTGTCAATAAAAAATTTCAAAATAATAGATATTCTTAGAAACTGTGGAGCGAAGACCGTTCTTGATGCCGGTTGTGGGACAGGAAAACTTATGCGCGTTTTGATAGAAGAATGCGGTGATGAATTTTCTGTTCACGGCTTTGATATTGCAGAAAATTGCTTAGACCCATTTTTTGATAATATAAAAAATGACATTCTGACAGTTGGAGTGTTATGGGATGAAAAAGATTTTAACAGAAAATATGACGCGATAATCTGCACAGATGTTCTTGAGCATATTCCAACAGAAAAAGTCAAGTTGGTATTAGAAAATTTTTACCGATGCACAAAAACATTTTGCTATCTCTCTATAGCACTGTTTCCTGATGGCTTTGGTCCCAAAATTATTGGACAACATCTTCATTTAACGGTCAAGGAGTCAGGTTGGTGGATTACCCAAACCAAAGAAGCAGGATTTAGAAATCCGCAACATGTTATTGAAAAGCATCCTGACGGGTATGAGACCTGGTTGCATGTATTTCTTTTTAAATAATATTATAAATTTTGGGGACGATGCTATGAAAATGATTCGACAAATTGGTTCTGTGGTTTTTGTGGTTGGTCTGTTCACTGCCGTTTTTGCCGGCATACCCTGGCACGTGGTCGCTGCCGAGGACCCGGAAGTACCCTTGTGGCTCCAGATAGCGGTCTTCTGCCTTCTGGGCGGTATCCTTGTGGTACTGGTGACGGTGGCTCTCGAACAAAGGAAAGAAAAGAGGCCGGCAGAGGCGCCACTGCAGCCCGAGTCTGAGGGTGCGGTTTTGCTGTTGAATTCAGCAGAAGTGCCCGACAGAAAGCATCAGATTCTGGGTCTTGTCCAGGGCCATACGGTATTTGCCATCTGGCTTGGGAAAGACCTATCCGCCATAGTCAGATTGATTCTCGGCGGCGAACTGACTGAATATACAGAAATGATGGGAAGAGCTCGGACGGCAGCTACTAATAGGATGATGGCCAGGGCCCAAGAGTTGGGCGCAGATGCGATAATCAACGTTCGATATATGACTACGAGCGTTGTGGGCAGCGCGGCCGAACTTTTAGCTTACGGAACGGCTGTCAAGCTCAGCGAATAGACGGCGTTATGGATTATTGATTGTTTTTGTTCTCTGTTCGTCGCTTTGCAAAGAATTCCTGCAACTGCCGGCGGCATTGCTCCCGCAGGACGCCGGTTGTAACTTCGAGGCGGTGATTGAGTCGCCCGTCTGTTACAATGTTGTACAAACTTTTGCACGCACCTGCTTTCGGGTCATCACAGCCGTACACTAATCTGTCCATTCGCGAGAGCACGAGCGCCCCGGCACACATAGGGCAGGGTTCTAAGGTAACATATATTGTACAGCCGTTCAAATGCCAGTTTTGCAAAGCTGCCGCCGCCTGGGTCAGAGCGATGATTTCAGCGTGGGCCGTCGGGTCTGCAAGCTGCTCTCTCTGGTTATATGCCCTGGCGATTATCCTGTTTTGATAAACGATGACCGCACCTATGGGGACATCGCCGTTTTCTTCGGCGATTTTGGCGGCAGTAATTGCTGCCCGCAAATATTGCTGGTCTTTTTGGGCTTGTGTCTCTTCCAGAGCCATTATTCAAAACCGAATTGGCCATCCCCAAGCTTCGCTTGAGGCTGCCGCCCGTAGAGATTTTCAAATATAAAAGGCATTTAATAATTTCCTTTTTGAAAAGTTAAGCAGTAGAACAATTGACCGCATTTGAGCGTTCGTTTGTTTTATATCTCCTGCTCATCTATTCTAATGCTCAAATGCTCTATTTTGTTCTTTTTGAAAGTAGAACAGTTGAACATTAGATCGCAGGTGAGACAATACGTTCTTTTAAAGGACATCTCTTGATACGGTTTTTGCCCTACTGTTCTACTGCTCCAATGCTCACCTGCTCTATTTTGAGCAACTCTATTGCTCAAAATAGCCAAGGGGGGACGAACATAATTCCGCAAATAACGATTCTAACATAACTTATAATTCTACCCCTGTCAAGAGGTGGCCTGAATCGGGGACTGATTCTGCAAAAACGCCTAAAATCAGCCCTGCATTACAACAGATAATTGCCGCTTGGCCGGAGCTTTCAGAGCAAACAAAAAAAGAAATCAAAGCACTAATCCAAACCCATAAAGCGGAGAAAAAGTAAATGGCAAAGAAAAAAGAGCAAAAAACTGAGGGAAAGAAACATCCCGGGGGAAGACCATCGGAGTATAAGCCAGAGTACGTTGAGAAGATGGACGAATATATCCAGCTTAGCCTTAAACAAAATAAGACTACAACGGAACTGCCTACGTTTGTGGGGTTGGCGATTTACTTTGACAAAGTGGTCAACACTTTGAAAAACTGGGGCAAGGAACATCCTGAGTTTTTGACGGCTTTGAGGAAATTACAAGCATATCAGAAGCGAGAGCTGATAAATCGTGGCCTCTGCGAGATTAATTCAAGATATTTCTTTTGACGGCAAGTGCGGGGGTGGGTAGTATATGGCCAGAAAGATAAAAGGAGTTATCCCTAAAAGTAAAAAAGCCAAACGTGCTCGTACTGTAAGACAAGGACTTATAAATGTCACAAACAGCTTGTTCAACAGGAGAAAAGCTAAAAGGATTTGTTTGGCTTTTGGTCATCACTTTTGCCCTGTGGTTGGCTTTGACCTCGAAATTAGACTGGCCGGAGCTGATTACCGGGGGTGTGCTTTGTCTGATTGTTTCTTTTTTGGCAGTTCATATTTACTCTAAGTTAGGTTTGCCGCCGCTAAGCATAAAGAGGATTTTATTTTTCCTTGTGTACATAATTGTGCTTTTCTGGGAGATAATCAAGGCCAATTTCGACGTTGCCTATCGGGTTATCCACCCAAAAATGCCTATAAGACCAGGAATTGTGGTCATAAAGACCCGCCTTAAATCCGACCTCGCAAAGATGATTTTAGCCAATTCTATCACCTTAACACCGGGGACGTTTACATTGGATGTTATTGGCGATAAGCTCCTTATTCACTGGATAAATGTAAAGGCCGAAGATATTGATGAGGCAACAAATATGATAGGTCGGAGATTTGAGAAATATTTAAGGGTGATATTCACGTAAACAAGGAAGGCAAACAAAATTCTCACAAATAATCAGGAAGCAGAAGTTTGAGGTCCGGTTTTGGCAGTAAACTACGAACAAGTCAGCGAAACATTGAAAGCCCTGGCTCACCCAGCGCGATTAAAGATAGTGTCCGGCCTTCTCAAGGACGAATGCAATGTTGGCCAGATACAGAAGGTATTAAGACTGCCTCAATCTACAATTTCGCAGCATCTTAGGGTATTGAAAAATGCAGGTATCATTAAAGGCAGAAGAGAAGGAAACAAAACATGCTATAGGGTGATTGAAGCACGAGTAAGGAAAATTGTGGAAATAATTAAAAGGAAATAGTTTTTTGGGTATATATATCGCTTTATTTGTATATACAAATAAGCTAATGGATGCGAGTATTCTATATGAGTGAAATTATCTTCCTTACAGTTATAGCAGCAGCGATTATCCTGTGCCTTTTACGTATGCTCAAAGGTCCTACCGCCCCGGACAGAGCGGTAGCAGTGGATACTGTAGCTACGGTTACCACCGCTTTGCTTGTCCTTTTGGGTTCCATCTTTGAAAGATATGTTTATTTGGATGTCGCTTTGGTTTATGCGGTTTTAACTTTTATCGGTTTAGTGGCTATTGCCAGATATTTGGAAAAAGCAATTTAAGTGCACTTGGCAGGGACCATCACTACAGCAATCGGAACAATATTCCTCTTCTTAGGAAGCCTGGGTGTATTCAGGCTGCCAGATGTATACAACCGGCTTCAGGCAGGTACAAAGTGTACAACTCTGGGAGCTTGCTTGACCATCATTGGCGCTGGGATAAGCCAGCCCGACTGGTTGCCAAAGACATTAGTTATTGCCCTGTTTATCCTTATCACCAATCCTATTTCCAATCATGCTTTAGGTAGAGCATCTTGTAAAAGTGGTGTCCCTCTGTGCGATAGAAGTGTTGTAGATAAAACTAAGGAGTTTGAGGAGTGTAAACCCATTCACGATGAGTTAGGAGAAGACGAGAAAGCACAATGATTTTTATTGTTTCATTTTTAGTAGTTTTAATGCTTGTTGGGGCCGTCGCTGCCTCTGTTTTTAGAGATTTAATTAGCGCGGTGATTGCCGCAGCATTGGTGAGTTTAATTGCTTCCATACTTTTCTATTTCCTTCAGGCCCCCGATGTAGCGATGGCTGAGGCGGCCATTGGCGCAGCATTAACTACAACCATTTTTATTATTGCTATAAGAAGAACAAAAAGGTACGAAGAATGAGAAGGATAATCAGCATCCTTTTATTAGTAATAGTAGCTCTTGGAATTAGCCTGTCGCTGGCAAAGATTCCTTTCGGTGTGCCTAAGACAAAGGTAGGCAGGCATTATATTAACGAAGGTGTAAAAGAAACTGGAGCTACCAATATAGTTACCTCAGTGGTGGTAAGTTATCGTGGCTTCGATACTTTAGGTGAAGTTACGGTTCTATTTATTGCATCTATCGGCTTGGGAGCGGTTCTAAGCACCATTGGGGAAAAAACGGTGAGAAAAATAGAACCAGCCAGCTTAGTCCTCTCAACCGGCTGCAGAGTTCTGTTCCCTCTTATTCTCGTTTTTGGCAGCTATATTTTCATTCACGGCCACCTCACCCCCGGAGGGGGCTTTCAGGGAGGAGCAATCATTGCCTCCGGCTTTCTTTTAATTTATCTTGGTTGCAGGGAAAGAAGAATTAGCCGGGTCGCATCTAAACTTGCGGAGTCATTAGGAGGTCTGACCTTTGTAGTAATAGGCCTGCTTGGTTTAGTTTCTAGTGGCTATTTCCTTTTAAACTTTTTGCCTAAGGGAACAGCGAATGCACTCTTTAGTGCCGGCATTATCCCCATTATTTATATTGCCATCGGATTTAAGGTCGGTTCAGAATTAGCCGGTATTATTGACAACCTAATTGAGGAAAGTTGATGGCGCGATGAGTTTTTTGAACAGTTACATTTATTACATAGGGGCTTTTGGACTTATATTGATTGGGCTTTATATCATCTTGGTTAAACATAACCTTATTAAAGTCATCATTGGTCTCGGCATTCTGGATACAGGCGTAAACCTGTTTCTGATTTCCGTTGGTTACATCACCAAAGGAACCGCCCCAATTTTTTCCAGGCCCGGGATAGACTATGAGAATATGGTTGACCCTGTACCTCAGGCACTGGTGCTCACGGCTATCGTGATCGGCGTGGCGGTCTTGGCATTGGCCCTTTCATTGGCTATTAGATTATATCAGCATTACGGTACACTTAACCTTCGTAAAACAAGGGAACAAAAATGGTAAACCCTGTACTTCTTATTGTGATACCTTTAGGTTTGGCTTTTGCCATTCCTTTATTTGCTCTTTTTTGGAAAGGTGCGGCTAAATACACTCCGCCGGTAGCGCTTGGGTTTAACCTTGTTGTCTCCCTGCTGCTGCTGCCGAAGGCATTGGAAAATCCTGTAGTCGTCTCTATTGGCGGCTGGCAACCACCTTTCGCTATTAATCTGGTAGCTGGGCCGGTAGGTGTGCTTTTTTCAGTTATCATTGCTTTGGTAGGCTTTTTAGTTTCCATCTATGCGTTAGACTATATAAAAGAAGTTGCTACCGAAAAGTATCACATGCTTTACCTGCTGTTGCTTACCGGGGCCACGGGTGTTGTTCTTACAGGGGATATATTTAACCTGTTTGTTTTCTTTGAGATTCTCTGTATCTCATCCTATGCCCTCGTAGCTTACCTGAGAGATAAGGCTGGCATCGAGTCAGCGGTGAAGTACCTGATTCAAGGTGCTGTTGGTTCAAGCCTTCTGCTCATAGGGATAGGTTTGCTTTACGGTCAATTCGGCACGCTCAATATGGCTGATATTGCCGAAAAGATTGCCTCGGCCAGCCCGATATCCTTGTTTGTCCCTATGGTTTTAATTATCACCGGATTGGGAGTTGAGGCAGCTATATTTCCATTAAATGCGTGGCTGCCTGATGCTCATTCATCGGCCCCATCATCCATAAGTGCGATTCTATCCGGCATAGCCATTGAGGTGGGTCTTTATGCCGTGGCCAGGGTAATATTTACCATATTCGGGGCCTCAGGTATTTTGCCGTTCCTAGCACTTTTAGGAATTTTAACTCTTTTAGTAGGTGAGATGTGCGCTTTTAGCCAAAACAACATCAAAAGGATGCTGGCCTATTCGAGCATAGGCCAAATAGGCCTAATCTTGTTCGCTTTGGCCATAGCTACTTCTTACGGAGTAACTGGCGGTTTGTTCCAGCTGATAAGTCACACTCTTGGTAAGGCACTGCTGTTTTTAGCAGCAGGGTATATGATTTACCAAACCGGTTCTATGGAGATTTCGGCCTTGGAAGGAATGGATAAGAAGATGCCACTTACCTGCTTAGCCTTTACCATCGGCGTATTTTCACTCGTAGGGCTGCCTCCCTTTATAGGTTTTCCCAGCAAGTTTTTAATTGTTCGAGCTGCTTTGGCTACTAAAGAAACTATCTTCATCGTGCTTATTGGCCTTGCCCTGTTAGGCACGGTAATTGAAGGGGCATATTTCTTCCGCGTTGTTCAAGTTCTATATTTTAAGGGAGAAAAACCCAATCCCGGAAGAAAGGAAGCACCAATCATCGCTTTAGTTCCTATGCTTATTTTGACCACCCTAATTATAGTAATAGGTATATATCCCAGACTTATAACCGGCGTTCTGAACTCAGCCGCTTCAGAGCTTCTAAATAGAGTGGAATATATCAGGAGCGTTTTAGGATGAGTTTAGTTGCTTTACTTATAATTGCCTTTGGTGGTGCGCTGCTCACTTATATTTTAGGCAAGCTCTCTTCCCGGATTAGGGACTCCTTTGCCGTTATCATTTCTTTAGTCTTATTAGCTATAATTGCCTGTTTTTACGGCAGATCTGTGGAAAAGACTTTTTATTCCGGATTTTTCGGCCTGGGCCTTGTCTTGAGATTGAACATGCTTTCCTGGTTCTTCGCTATTGCCATATCAGCTCTGGGGGCACTTTCTGTCATTTTTTCTTTAAGCTATATGAAGGACAGAGAACACACTGACTTTTATTATTTGACGCTACTTCTTGTTAATGCCGCTATGCTCGGGATTGTATTGGCAGGTGATTTAGTCAGCTTCTATATCTTCTGGGAGGTTATGTCCTGGAGCACATTTTTGCTTATAAGTTACAACAGAGGCCCAGCCTTAGCTGCTGGGATGAAATATATAATCATGTCAATTATTGGTTCCTTAGCTATGCTCATCGGGATGCTGTCACTCTACACAACTTATGGGACTTTGAGTATCTCCGGGATTTCTGCTGTTATAGCGTCGGCTTCTTCCGGATATATCTTATTTATCTTAATTATTTTTAGTATCGCCTTCGGGATTAAAAATGCTGTTATGCCTTTGCATACTTGGCTGCCAGATTCTTATGCAGAGGCCCCGTCTCCATTTACTGCGGTGCTTTCCGGAATGCTGACCCGAATGGGAATATATGGTTTTGTCCTTATTATGTATGTGATAGTGGGGGCTGTCAGTACTCTCAATTTAGGACCAGGAATACTCAAGTTTAATTATATTCTTGCCTGGTTAGGAGCCATTACCATAGTGATCCCTACCTTTATAGCAATGCTGCAAAATGACGCCAAAAAGCTTCTGGCCTGGCACGGAATCGGCCAGGGTGGTTATATGATCTTAGGGATTGCCTTTGGAACGAGTTTGGGCTTAGCGGGAGGGATATTCCATACACTCAATCATGCAATATACATAGTACTCCTTTTCATGAGTGTAGGTGCAGTCCAGTATAGAACCAACGGCGAAAGGGATTTAAATTCACTGGGCGGTTTAATCAAGAAGATGCCCATCGCTTTTATTGGCGGTCTTTTGGGCATCTCTGGATTAATTGGTGTGCCTTTAACTAACGGATTTGTCTCCAAATGGTTGATCTATAAGACATTAATTGTTGAGGGTTATCCTTTTTTAACCTTTGCTGCATTGATAGGAACCTGGGGAACCATCCTTTCGGTTTATAAGTTCCTGCATAACATGTTTCTTGGACAGCTTCCTGAAAAATACAAAGACGTAGAGAAATCCCCTTTAAGCATGCAGTTGCCCATGATAGTTTTATCGCTTGCGATTCTTCTCTTCGGTATTCTTCCTGGTATCCCCCTTAAAGTTATCAATGCGATCGGCATCTCTTTTGGTTTTGAATCGTTAAATGTAACTATCTGGGGAATTGCCTCAGAGACCGGAACATTAAATACAATAAACATTTTTTCTGCCGTGTTGGTAGCTGGTTTTATTGTCTGGATACTATTTCGTCTGGGCGCAAAATCAGTACCGGTCTCTCAGCAAGATAGTTACGCAGCGGGGGCACATACGCCGGCGGATAAATATCATTACACTGCTGAATTCTATAATCCGTTGTACAGGATGATAAAGCCTTTCTTGAGGGACGTAATAGATGAGTTTTATTATTGGATTGCAGCTTCCGTGCAAAGGCTGTGCGGCGGTATCAGACACGTATATACTGGCGACGTAGGCTATTATGTAACGTATATTATCTTATTCTTGGCCATTTTAATTTTCGTTCAGCTTAAGTGGAAGCCATGGTAGTAAAGATTGTTCAAATAATTTTGTCTCCCATTTTAGCCCTGGTAGTAGGGGTATTCTTTTTGGGTTTGGCCAGGAAGATTATAGCAAGAATTCACTGGCGGCATGGTCCTCCTCTTATCCAGCCGCTCATCGATATTATAAGATTATTCTATCAGAAAAGCGTTTCCCATGGCCGAATGTTTGATTTAGGTATAATCTTTTCCTTAGCCGGCTCCATAGTGTTAGTCTTATTTCTGCCCCTTGGTCGATGGTGTCCTTTGAGCAGCTCAGGCGGCTTGTTAGTGATTCTCTATATAATGTTGATCGCACCATTAGGTGTGGCTTTATCAGCCGGCGAGGGAGCTAACCCGAATATAAGTATCGGAATCTCCCGGAAATTCATCCTGAGCCTGGGATATGAGGTGCCTTTGCTCCTTGTACTGCTGGCGGTAATGACCCATTATAAAACCATTTCTATAATGGAAGTGGTAAGCGTTCAACAGAGTACGAGCTGGTCAATCATTTCGTTTCCACTATTTTTATCAGGACTTTCTTATTTTCTTATCTTGCCTGCGATACTTGGGATCAGACCGTTTGATGTAAGCTCAGCACCGCAGGAAATCTCTTCCGGTCCGATGGCCGAATACGGCGGCAAATATTTAGCCCTGGCTACTATTGAACATGCTTTTGTTCTGTTTATTAGTATCGCTCTTTTTGTAAATTTGTTTCTGGGAGGAGCAGCTAATCCAGTTATCTTCTTTGTGAAAATGCTGGTGGTATTTGTGCTTGGCCTATGTATAAACGCTGTCTTCCCAAGGTTTAGAATCGAACAGGCAATTAAGTACCTGTGGAAGTGGCCTACACTGCTGGCTTTTGTGGGTCTGATTATAACCTTGGCGATAAGGAGTTAACAATTGGATAGAAACCAGATTACGAAATGGTTCAAAGCCCCAGCTAAGATGGCAAATAAGTATTCGCTGCACGTGATATATTTTTGCACCGGCTGTGGAATTATTGAAGTTCCTCCGGTTATAACCTCGCGCTGGGACGCGGAGCGATTCGGAGTTATTCCGGTAGCAACACCAAGGCAGGCAAATTTGTTTTTAATTACAGGATATGTTTCGGTAAAAACCTTAAGGGCTATTATAAGGACCTATGAACAGATGCCCGAACCCAAATATACTGTAGGTTTTGGTTCTTGTCCTATAAATGGCGGGATGTACTGGGATTCTTATAACACGATAAAGCATCTGGATAAGTATATCCCCATAGACGGCTGGATTGCCGGCTGTATGCCAAGGCCGGAGGCTATATTTATTGCGGTAACACATCTCTGGACGCTGATTGATAAAGAAATGGCAAACGGATACGTAAAATATAGAGAGAATTACGAATACTATAGAAAGAACCAGGAAAAGGTATTGGGCAAACTTGAGTGGCCGCCTTTATTTCCGGTAAGTGATGAACCCCGAGGCAATGTTCAGTGAATAAATCAGTAAAAGAAAAACTCGAATCAACTTTTAAAGATATACAGGTCTCTATTCTTGAAGACAGCAGAATAGCCGTAACTGTTGAAAACCACGGTGTCTTGGTTATTTTAAGATTCCTTAAAGACAAGGGATTCGACCATTTGGCTCTGCTGTCTGCTGTTGACTGGATAGAGGAAAAGGAATTTGAACTCTGTTTTATCCTTACCTGCTATATGCAAAATGATGATGAATATACGGATAGTCAAAGACTGCATATAATTCTAAAGACCAGAATCTCAAGAGAAGAACCAAACCTTGAAACCATAACCGGTATTTTCCCAAATGCAGAGCCCTACGAACGTGAAATACACGAGCTTTTCGGGATAAAATTTGAAGGGCATCCGAGACTGACCCCGCTTCTGCTGGAAAGGAATTATGAGATTCCACCTTTTCGAAAGGATTTTGATACCAGAAAATATGTGAAAGATGTTTTTGATAAAATTCCTTTTGTAGAAGATAAGGACAAATGAGGAAAGATTATGACTAAGTTCTCACAGCCAGAAATAGAGCAAGCACTATCTAAAGTAATGCATCCTGAGATCAATTACAGTTTAGTTGATATGGAGATGATTAAGGATGTGGTATGCGAAGAAAAGAAAGTGGGCCTTACTTTGAAGCTTCCCTTTCTGCAGGTTCCTGTTAAGGACCTTTTGATTGAGAGCATAAAAAAGACGTTGTACGTTCTGGATAGCTCCATTCAGGTAGAAACAAATATTGAAGAAATGAGTCAGGAAGAGCGTGAAAATTTTATGAAAATGGCCAAAGAAGGATGGAAATCTTAACAAAAAAGTTAAATAGTCAGACAGGTACTTCTCCCAGAGAGCTTGAGCTTTATTTTGGGCCGCAGCATCTGGGAATGGTGGGTAATTTCAGCATCACGCTCAAGGTTGAGGGCGACCGTATCTTAGAGGCGCAGGCCAATCCCGGCTATCTCCATCGAGGTTTTGAAAAACTGATGGAGTACAGAACCTGGATACAGAATTTTCCGATGGTTTGTAGAATAAATGTGGTTGAGCCCGACTCGATGGAAATGATATACGCAATGGCGGTCGAAAAACTGGCACAGATAGAAGTACCGGAAAGGGCCCATTTTGTAAGAAGTATATGTCTTGAGCTTGCGCGCGTCGGTTCTCATTTGTTTGGGTTATGGGCTTACGCCAATATGCTCGGCTTTGATACTGTGGCTCAATGGGCGATGTATCATCGCGACCTTATTCTGGATTTGTTTGAAGAGCTTACCGGCGGCAGAGTCTATCACATATACATTTGGCCGGGCGGCGTCAGACGCGATTTCCCGTCAGGATTTAAGGATAAAATCGTAAATACACTGCACTCCATAGGCGGCTGTGTGCCGGATTATGATTCGACGTTTTTCAATAACCGTTTGTTCTATGAAAGAGCCAAAGAGATTGGCAAATTAACCCAACAGCAGGCAAAGCAATGGGGGGCAACCGGGCAAACTTTGAGGGCAACAGGGATGCCATACGATATCAGAAAGGTCGAACCCTATGCCGCTTACGACAAGGTGGACTGGGATGTCCCCACGAGAGATGACGGCGATGCCTACTCGCGGGTTTGGGTTATAAGAGATGAGATGATCGAAAGCGTTCATATGATATTCAAGCTGCTTGATGCGATGCCAGAGGGCCCCGTTTATAATCGCGTACCAAACCCGTTTAAATGGAAAATACCAAAAGGTGAAGCTTACGTCAGATGCGAGTCTTCACGCGGAGAATTGGGCCTTTACTTGGTGAGCGACGGTGGAGATAAGCCTTACAGGGTGCATTTCAGAACGCCTTCCTATCCTCATGGCTTGATTGTTTTGGAAAAGTTACTGAAGAATGCCAGTATTGCTGATGTCGGAAATATAATGATAAGTTTATACGTAGTTGCCCCAGAGATAGACAGATGAAAGAAAAAACAACAGACCAAAAAGGCAGTATCTTAAGCCCCTTCAAGGCAGTTAAGTATTTGTTCAAAAAACCGCGCACCTTGAGGTATCCTTTTGAACGCAAAGAGCCGGCACTGCGATACCGAGGTTTTCATCTAAACGACTGGGAGAAATGCACCGGCTGCGGCAACTGCGCCGATATATGCCCGAATGAAGCAATTGAGATGGTAGAAATACCTGAGATAGAGCCAAAGCCCGGCGAGAAAAACGAGCGTCCCAAACTCGACTACGGCAGATGTTGTTTTTGCGGCTTATGCGTGGACATCTGCCCTGCCGGTTCCCTGAGACTATCCAGAGACTATTTCCATATCCACTTTGATACGAATACTTTTGCTTTTTTCCCGAAGGATGAAAAAACGGATAAAGAGCATTTCCTCGGCCCTGAACAGTATTCTATTCTTAAAGCAAGTCTGGCACACCGCAAAGAAAACTACGAAGGATTTACCTCTGACCTTGATTATTCCTTATTTGAACCGCAGCGTGTCTCTATGCCCGAAGTTCCGCCTGAAGAAAGGAAACTATCCTTTATCGAACAGGTGATAGGCTATAATAAAGAAGAAGCCAAAAGAGAAGCCTCCCGCTGCCTGGAATGTAAATTATGCGAAGAAGCCTGCCCGGCACATCTGAAGATTTCCGATTATATCAAGGCAGTTCACGAAGACAAACCCGATGAATCTTTAAAGAAAATATTTGAGGATAATCCGATCCCTTCAATCTGTGGAAGAATATGTATGAAACATTGTGAAACAGCCTGTTCTTTGAGTATACGAGGAGAATCGCTGGCTATCAGATGGCTGAAGAGATTCGTTGCAGACTCTATTAAAGATTATGAAACTACTTTAGAACTCCAAGCCGCTGAACCTACCGGTAAGAAAGTTGCGGTTATAGGTGCAGGGCCAAGCGGTTTATCTATAGCTTATTTTCTCACCTTGAAAGGTCATAAGGTAGTTGTATTTGATTCTTTACCCGGCGGCGGCGGAATGATACGGATAGGTCCACCACTTTACAGATTACCACTTGAAGCAATAGACAAGGATGTCAATCACATTGCTTCTTTGGGAGTTGAGTTTAGATTTAATACCACAGTGGGCAAGGATATTTTATTTGAAGATATTCTAAAAGAATATGACGCAATTCATCTTGGTATAGGAACAACTGTGAGCCGTTCCACAAAGGTCAAAAATATTGACAAAGCTCATCTGGCACTTCCCTTCCTGCAGGAGAACAAGATTGGTTCAGGAACTAAAGTAGGTAAAGAGATAATTGTTATAGGCGGTGGAAATGTGGCTATGGACGTGGCCAGAGAGGCCCTGCGTTTGCAATATATGCAATATCCTAATGAAGAGGTAGTAACTAAAACGGTTTCGCTGGAAGATTGGGACGAGTTGCCCGCAACAAAAGAGGAAATCGAAGAAGCAAAGGCAGAAGGGGTTCAATTTAATCCCGGCTGGGGACCAAAAGAAGTCAAAGTTGAAGATGGCAGAATAAAGGGACTTTCATGTGTGAAAGTTAAGTCGGTATTTGACGAAGAGGGCAGATTCAGCCCCACTTTTTACGAGGAACAACAGACGTTACTGGACGGGGACACGATAATTGAAGCCATTGGCCAGGCTCCTGACTTTTCATTCCTGCCAAAAGAGCTCTTCGAAAAACTAGAGTTTACGCCGCAAAGAAAAGTAAAGGTTGACGAAAATGGTATGACCTCAATCCCCAAGGTATTTGCCGGCGGCGACATAGTAAATCTGAATTTGGATGCGGTTACTGCCATTGCCGATGCTAAGATAGCAGCAGAGGGAATTCATAAAATGCTCTGTAAGAGATAAGAAGTCATTGCCAATGGAAGTTTTGGTTAAGTATGAAAGCGGATTCCGTTTTTCAGCTACATGCAAAGAATATACCGTTACGACCGGACGCGGCGACGATAGAAACCAGGAGCGGAACGGGATGTGACCGACTCAGCTTTTTGAAGCTTCGATCGGAATGTGTATAGGCGGCTATATCGCCAAGTTCTGCGATGAGCAAGGAATTCCTTGTGACGATCGGATTGAGATGCCGCGTAGAAACCAGTCCATCAGGTACTGCAGCATCGCCAGCTAAGACCAATTTGATTTAGTAAGTGCGATTGACATATTCTGTTCTGCAGACAGATTTAATCAGATCAGCATCAAGAACTGATTTTTGCCAGGCATCAATCGCAGCAAGG
>JGI10211J14876_10000338_pt1 | contig 19891 bp, 21 predicted proteins | sample Etolagsediment_FD_14876 | JGI IMG/M metagenome (IMG submission 14876)
CCTGCAAGGTACGAGTGATTTCGGCAGAATTGGCTACGGCGGCCCCTGCCCGCCAAGCGGAACGCACAGGTACTTCTTTAAGATTTACGCACTCGATACACAAATCGAGCTGGCCGCCGGTGCTAATAAACGCCAAGCGCTCAAGGCTATGGAAGGACACATCCTTGCCCAGGGACAGTTAATCGGAAAATACAAAAGGCAATAACTCGGCTTACATCTCGATGTACAGGGACTTGGTGACTCGATTAAGAAGTCTTGTGCTTGAGTAAGCAGGTATCAGAGCGTTTCCAGCATAGCTGCCGTGTGGATTGCAAGCAGCATCAGGTAGTCCAAATCGCTGAGACTGTAGTGCTCGCTGTCCGCAGCGTTATCAACATATAATACACCAAAACAGCCGACCGAACGCACAATAGGAGCTATTATTGCAGAGCGTATCCCTTCCTCTTCTTCTATTTGAGCGGAAACTCGCGGCAGAACCATGAACTCGCCTTTTTCAACCGCTTGAGTAATTTTTTCGTTAAGTTTTATGTCGCTTAGCTCCACCTTTTGGCCCTCTCGTTGCCTTCCTGCATGATAGGTCATTGGACCGGTAGGCTGGATTCTCAAAGCACACCAGGTATGATATGCACCGAACTGTTTTAATGTGATATCCAACAAAGCCAGCAGCAATTCATCGAGACTATGGGTTTTGCCGAGCGCCTCGGCGGCCTCCGAAAAATCCGTCAGTCTTTGGGTCGGCAATCTCATCGCAGGGGCGTGGCCCTCATTCGGGTTTCTTACTATAACTTCGTTACGGGACGTTGTCAGTGCTGCTTTCATACTATAAGCAGTCTTTGTGAGCGTATCTTCCAAATCAATCGGTTTTTCAGCTTTGGCATTGTCTTTGAGGTTGATTTCGATAGTAAAATCACAGATGCGCAAGACGTCGCCGGTCTTAATCCCAGTCTTGTGAATTGCCTTATCGTTTAGGTATGTCTTATTGGCCGAATCCAGGTCCTCGACCATCCATTTCCCATCCTGCGTCCTAAAGATTACCGCATGCTGTCTTGAGACCGCCCGGTTACGCAGAAAAATCTGGCTGTTAAGGTGTCTGCCGATGTAAATAGGCCCCTCGGTGAATTGAAATTCGCTGACAGTACTATCACTTTGTTTTACAATCAAACGCATAAGCCCTTCTTTCCTGTATTTGCCCTGTGAAACCTACATTCTTTATTGTCCGCAATTTGGCATCATTTGTCAAGCGGGCAATTCTTTGGCTTGCGACAAAGGCGTACAGCCGCTTCTTTTCCCTACTTAATAGTGATTCAAAAGCACTGAACGCCTCTGCGGCCCTCCGACTGACAAAATCGCGTTAGGGTGCTAACGAATGGCGACAGGTGAAATCGCTCCCCTGAAAAGTTTGAAATACAAAAGAATCATCAACAGAATAGCCGCGATAATATAAAAAAACGTTACAGTTACCTTTCGTAACCTGGGCTCCGGAATCTTTCCAGTCAAAAACAACGGCAGGCCGACTATTAACAACATAGGGTAAGAGCAAACAGAATAATTACAAACAGACAGACCAGCCTAAATATTGTCGAGCTCTCTTTATCATATAACATTTTTCGCCACGCTTTGGCGACCATACCGATATTGAACCGAATACGCACAAATGGCATATAAGACGCCAGCGGATTGACTACTTCGTTGGAACCGCAACGTTCGCAGTAGTTCTGCTGCGGGTCGCAAGGTTCAAGGCAGTTCGGGCATAAGGGCAGCGCATTATCTGGTATAAACTCATCGCCGAGCTTCCCAGCTTCTTCACTGTCTTCTGCCGCCCGACTTTTTGGGTCTTGTTCACTCATATCAGCATCAAATATACCAGCTTCATCTTAAATCAGCCAGAGTTATTACCTTTCCTGCGCCGCTCTTTATGTAATTCTTGCCGAAACGCTTCTCGAACAAGCTTCTTGCCTTCTCGCCCGAACAATGACACGGCCCGGCATAACGGACGCCCAGTTTCTTAAAAGCTGAGATAATTTTTTCGAGTTTACCCTTCGTTGCCCACTCAAGATGGAAGCCGCCCATCACAAAAAGGATGTCATCTTTTAGTAAGCCCTTTGCTGTACTTACGATTTTTACAATATCCGGATGCGCACAGCCGGTTATTACTATCAGGCCATTGTTAGTCCGGACAATTAAGGACTGCTCTTTTATCAATTTTCCAAGCTGCCCGGTCGAATAAACATTTTCACAAATCTCTAAAGGCCGTTCGACCTCAACTATTTTTGAACCGCAGCTTTTTACGTCATCTTTAAAGCTTTTCGGAAACGATTTTGGCAGATAAACAGTTACATTGGCGTTCTTTTTAAGAAAACCGCCCAGCCCACCGGTATGGTCGCCGTGAATATGAGAGAGAACCACCAGCTCTATGCTGTTAGGGTCAATCGTTAATTTCCCCATATTATTCAGCAGTATTGACCCGTCTCCGCCGGTATCGAAGAGGATGGTTTTCTCGGCGCCGGTTATCAGGCACGAAAATCCCCAGGCCGTTTCCAGCCCTTCCTTATACGGATTATTGTCGTAAACAACCGTAATGGTCAGGTCATTAACACCGTTAACTTCAGGCGCCGAGACAGCTTTGATTTGCTCATTCATAATTTCTCCTTTTCTTTGAGCATACGCGGTCAGGAAAATAGCTGCTCCCAAAATGAAAGCACCGGCTATCAATAGCAAAATGAAAAAAGCCGTTGTTATCCGCATCTGTTTACCCTTTCATATCCGTCAACAATTATAACCACGAAAGGCCAAAGAAACAACAGGGCCGCGCACGTAAAAAACAGAGCCGCGCACGCAAAAACAGAGCCGCGCACGTGAGTAAGCGGTAATAAAACGCGATACGCACAGCCCTTCACACTTCACCAGCCGCGAAATTTCCGCAAGAATATTTGTATTTCTACAACACGCTCTATATACTATCGTAAATCAAGCTCACCGGCGTAGCTGAGCATCTATAAATGCCAAATCCCGGTTAAATGGATAAAAACAATTGGAGGTACTCCTAATGGCCGTTCGAGTATTTATTTTATCTCTCACTCTTTGTTTGCTAACTTCCTGCAATTCATCAAAGCCTCTGACAAGTCAACCAAAGCAGCAACAACCGCAAATTTCCGAAAACATGCCGCCCGGCGAAGTCAGTCTCTTTGACGGCGGCAATCTCGGCCAATGGAAGATTACCAACTTCGGCGACCAGGGAAACGTCTATACCAAAGACGAAAGCATTATCCTGGAGACCGGCAACAGTCTGACCGGCGTCACCTGGGCCGGTCCCGTGCTACGTATGAATTACGAAATCAATCTCGACGCGATGCGGCTAAGTGGAGACGATTTCTTCTGCGGCTTGACATTTCCCGTCGCCGATTCCTGTGTAACGTTTATAGTAGGCGGCTGGGCCGGCTCCGTCTGCGGCATTTCATGCGTCAATTACTACGATGCCTCCGATAATGAAACCACCAGAAAAGCATATTTTGATAACAACCGATGGTATCACGTCCGCGTCCGCGTCACGCCCGGCAGGATTCAGTGCTGGCTCGATGACGAGCAATATGTTGACCTCGAAACCGCCGGCAAACATCTCGGCGTCCGCATAGAAGTCAAAAAGTCCAAACCTCTCGGCATCGCCGCCTGGCGAACCGCCGCCGCAATCAAAAACATCCGACTGACAAAACTACCCGACTCCGCCAGCACCCCAGAAATCCATTAACAAATGTCATTCCTGCGCAGGCAGGAATCCACACGAAATACGCTTCACGAAATACGAGATACGAATTCGGGACAACAAACACGAAATTCCGCTTCGCCTTGATGCACCTTTCACGCCACAAAATATTTATCCGCCTCCGGCGGACCCCAAATCAAAACAAAAAGCCCTTTTCTCCTCCGGCGTTTTCTGCTATAAAACTCAAAATCCAAATTCCTCCCATTGAACGAGGTGTTTATACTGTTACTCTAAGGCCCGGAATGGCGCAAGACCGCTTCAAACAGGAGACAGAAGCCCTTAAAAACTCGTGGGCGCGTCACAAAAGCGTGGAGTTGCGCGGCTATCTCGTCCGCGGTGTTCAGGACCCGCGCATCAACTTCCAGAGCATCCTAACGCGGCACTTTCTCATTGACCGCGTGTTCCCCGGACAATTTGCGCTCGTGATGGAACAGGAACTACGCTTTAGCTTGGTAGTAAATTGGCTCCTCAAGCTTCTCAAGGCCTCGGTCACTGGCGACCAGCTCAGCGCCGTGCTCGACGCGCTGCTGGACGACGAAAAAAACGCGGACGGGCTTCAAATCCCACAGTTTATTTCACAGACTTTTGCCTCTCTGGCGTTGCCGAACTATATCTGCGACCTCTTTACCTGGGCTCCAGTTGAGACAACAGATGCGCCAATTCAAGAATACCTTTTGAACACCTTTCAGGCGGTGTGGCGCGAGTTGCTCGAGAACGAACGGCATCAGCCTGTCTCGCTGTTGGAGCCGGCCTGCGGCTCCGCCAATGACTACCGCTTTATTGACGCATCCGGCATCGCCCACTTCTTCGACTACACCGGTTTTGACCTTTGCGAAAAGAACATTCGCAACGCAAAACGAATGTTCCCGGACATGCGCTTCGAGGTAGGCAACGTATTTGAGATTGATTCGCCTGACAAAGCATTTGACTATTGTTTTGTACATGACCTATTCGAACACCTTTCGATAGAGGCAATGCAAGCGGCAATTGCGGAAATTTGCCGCGTGACACGGCAGACCATCTGCATCGGCTTTTTCAATATGTATAACGGGGCTGAGCATATCGTTAAAGCTGTTGATAGCTATCATTGGAACGTTTTGAGCGCAGCGAGAATGAAAGCAGTCTTTGAACGATATGCCTCTCATGCAAAGGTTATACATATCGACTCGTTTTTGCTTTCACGATTCGGCTGTGACCAGACCCACAACAAAGGTGCTTATATATTTATCATCAAAATGTAGGACCGTCGCCGACAAAAACCGGCAAACCCCATTTCCTTTTCCGCACTTGTGTCCCTGTGCTCTTATCCACCTCCACATTGCCTCCGGCCCACCAAGGAAATCTCTTCGGATAAAGGCTTTTGGCTGCATAAAAAACAGGTTCCAATACGTCATAGAGTTTAGTCTGGACGGCCAAAGAATGGAAAAGTTAATATTATGAGCGAGGATGCTAATGGGCGGTCTGCGCCAGGTCACATTTGTCAGGCACATACGGTATCTTCAAATGCAAAGGAGTAACCAGATGCAAAAGACAAAAGCAATGTTGATTATGGTCTGCTTGTTGGGTGCTGGGTTGCTTACTGCTCGGACTTTGAAGGCCGAAGGGCTCACGAACGCGGTGCCGATGACGATGGTTAATATCAACCCGGGCACGTTCACCATGGGAGCGGATCTGTCCGCCGACTACATCACGGCACGGAAGGGCATCTTCATCCAGGACGAGTTCCCGACGCGGCAGGTGACCATCACCTACGAGTACGAGATGTCGAAGTACGAGGTCACCAACGCCCAGTACGAAAAATTCGATCCGAGTCACGCTGCATTGAGAGGAAAAGCCGACGGTATTTCCCGGGACGACGCCGAAGCCGTCGTCTATGTCAACTGGTACGACGCGATGGGGTATTGCCGGTGGCTGTCGTCACATGATGCTCAGTATGATTACCGGCTGCCGACCGAGGCGGAGTGGGAATACGCCTGTCGTGCGGGAACGAGGACACCCTACAATAACGGCGTCAGCGGAGATATCTACTCGATGAATCCTCTTGGGCCGTTAGCGAAGCAGTGGCGGATTATTACGGAGTGGTACATCACCCGCGGCAATCGCCCAACGAGGAATATTTCGTGGGGCTCTCCGGAAGATGTGGACCTGACGGTCGGCCAGCAGGGACCAAATGCTTGGGGCCTGTATGACATGCACGGTGGCGTGGAGGAGTGGACGCTCGACTGGTATGGCCCGTATGTGGCAACCGACACTACCGATCCCGTTGGCTACGCGAACGGCTCTTCAAAAGTCGTTCGAGGTGGCAGTCACAATGTTCACATGCAGACACTGCGTTCGGCGAACCGCTCTTCGTCCAACAGGACCGACAGGCATTTCCTGCTCGGTTTCCGAGTGGTGCGAGTACCGAAGGGCCGGACCCTGCCAAAGCCGAAGCTGAAACAACCTGTAAAGCAGTGGGCTAAGAACGTCTCTCAGCGAGTATATAAATGGCCCGCTGATAGTAAGACGCCGTACTTCAAGCTGGTTTCGCTCTACGACGTGAAATCAGAGTACAATACGCCCGAACTGGCGGCGCAATTCAATATTCCGCTCTACACACATAACCATTCGCCGGCCATTACATGGGCACAGAACGGAGACGTGTTGCTGGCCTGGTTCACCGGGGAGAGCGAAAAGGCCCAGGAGCTAACGGTCCCCGCCCTGCGTGGACGCCGTGCCCCTTCCGGAAAGCTCGTCTGGGATACCAGGGTGTCGGAATTTTACAAAGAGGCCGATAGGAACATGCACGGTTCTCAGTTGTGGAATAACGCAACGAGGCTCGCCAACGGTTTTAAGGAGCCTTTCACGCTATATCTCATCAACGGCATCTGCACTGATGGCAAGTGGTCAAAGCTGGCCATATCTTTCCGAAAGAGCATCGACAACGGCGTTACCTGGACAGAGCCGGTTATCATTAAACAGGACAATGATGCATTTCATCTCGACTCCGATCGCAACCAGCCGCAAGGCAATGCTTTTACAGCTTCGGACGGCGCTTTGATTTCCTTTTCAGACGGTTCGGCCATTGGCGGCGACGGCTCATCGGTGAACTGGAGTAATGACGGTGGAAAAACCTGGTCGATGCGAACAGTAAAAGATGGACCTCCCGGAAACCATGTCGGCGGAGTTGAATTGAACGATGGCAGGATAATGACATTTTCACGGGACAAGGGCAGAATGTTCGGCAGTCTGCCCAAGAGCCTGTCGAGCGACCAGGGCAAGACCTGGAGCTTTAGTAAGACAGAGTTTCCAGGAATTGGGACGGTTCAGCGGCTGGCGTTATTACGGTTAGAGTATTCTAATCCTAAGCTTGACCCCGATGGGCTGGGGCGTAAGCCCATCTTGCTAATCAGCATGGCGTCCGATGGAATGCAAGCCAGGGACGCGAACGGCAAAGATGCGAAAATCTATGGAACCTATGCAGCCCTTTCCTGGGATGAGGGGAAAACCTGGCCTCTCAAGCGTGTGATGAGTAATGTCAAAAGCGGCAGCAGGAGCTATATGATGGGGCCTTGGAATAGGACTTTCACCCTTGATGCTACGCACGGACAGAACAAATCATACTGGGCAGCGACTCAGACGCCGGATGGGATTGTACATCTGACGGATAGCAGGTTGAACTATGCCTTCAATCTCGCATGGCTGAAGAGTGGATTTTAGATGTGTAGGATGGGCCATACCCACCCTATGCCGAATTGCTCTTTTTGATACGAAAATCCCATTATTGAATCTGGCATATAATCTACCGAGCAGGTCATAGACAAATATTATATCATTGGTATTATATTAGGAGTATGGTATTGCAGTTTTGTCCAGTCATTAGGGGCAAGTTTTTATGGACAGCGATAAGATAAAGTTTGTTCTGTTGGGGGCGGGAAATATTGCGGGCAAATATGTAGCCGCAGTCAGCAATGTTCCAGATGCATCAATTACAGCGGTTGTTTCCAGAACAATTTCAAAAGCAGAGCAATTCGCGCAAAAGCATAACATCGCTCATTTTTCAGATAGTCTGGAGTCTTTGGCACAGAAGGTGGATTTTGATGCGGTCATAATAGCCACACCCAGCGGATTGCACGCCGATGGTACTGTTCGTGCCGCGAAATTGAAAAAACACGTGCTTTGCGAAAAACCCCTTGATATCACCCTTGAGAAGATAGACGCAATGACAGCGGCATGTGAATCTGCGCACGTCAGGCTTGGCTGCGCATTTCAGCATCGCACCGCCGCACACAACAGGGCGGCGTACGAAGCGGTCCAATCAGGTAAGCTTGGAAAAATCTATATCGCAAATACATTTCTGAAAAAGTACAGAGGGCAGGAATACTACGACAGTGGGGCCTGGAGAGGCACCTGGCAGCTCGACGGCGGTGGGCCGTTCATTCAACAGGCGGCACATACACTTGACTTAATGGTTTGGATGATGGGACCTGCCAAATCTGTTTTTGCCCGAACTGCAACGGTAGCACATGATATAGAAGTCGAAGACATGGGCCATGCCATTGTCGAGTACAAAAATGGGGCTCGCGGAGTATTGGAAGCTTCGACCGTCATCAAGCCGGGCTATCCGAACAAAGTCGAAATTCATGGCGAAAAGGGCAGCATCATTCTAACCGATGGAGAAATTGTGGATTGGACTGTAGAAGGACTTGAAGCTCCGCAGTTTGAAAGCGTCTCCAATGCCAGCGGCACCACAGACCCGATGGCCATCGGCACCCAGGGCCACGAGAGAATAATTGCCGATTTCGTAGAGGCGGTAAAGCAGGACAGGGAACCGATGGTCCCGCCAGCCAGTGCAAGGCTTTCCGTTGAGTTAATACTTGCGCTCTATGAATCAGCCAGGCGAGGTAAGACGGTTCAACTATAATATCTCTGTCATTGCGAGCCAGCTTTAGCCCTGAGCGCAGTCGAAGGGGATGCGCGGCAATCTCAAAAATGTTTAGCCCCCGGCTCTGCTGTAAGTTGCTTGCCCAGTACCAAATAAGCTTCTGTCACAATTTAGTGCAGCTTCATTGTGAGCATGCGCCTCATAATGGAGACAGTTTACAATGAAGAAATTAATCAAACACAATCCTATGATTGGATTTATTCACGTGACTTGAATTTTGCGGAAAAGAACGTGGTTAGTGCTTGGTCCTGCGGACTGGGCGGTCTTGGTTGGATCGACTGCACATGGCGACCAATCCGATATGCGCCGGTCAATCGCCACTTTTTCAACTTGGGAGGTAATGAGAAGGCTAAAAGGAAAATTAGGAAGAAGGACAATTCAAAATTCCACACTGGGTCAAGACCGAAACGAAGAAGAGCAACAGGCAGTAGCTTCCCCACCAGTAAGATGCAAATCGGAGCAATGTAAATCTTGTCATACTTGGGAATTATCAAGTGGCCGGTGAAGATACGACCCAGCAGGCTGATGGGCGGACGGTGGACACCAGCATAGATAAGGGTCCTGAAAAAAGCGACCAATAAAGCTAAAATCACTAACAAACCCAAATCATAAGGTTCGCAGATGACCCAGCGGATAACGTGAACCCACCAGGTCAGTAGCACGCTCAACAGAAAAGCCTCGGAAACAGATATCCTATGAGTTTCATAAACGTTGAGGAATCTGAAAGGCCAGCCTATCACACGCTGTCTTACGGCTTGTTCTCGGAGATCTTTGACTGTGTCAGCTTTCCAGTATTTGGTATTCCAAGGGAAGCCTCTCAAAAACCGGCGGAAGCCAGCATAACACAGAACGTAGAGAAATATAAGTACTAAGACTGCAACATACTGGTTTGCGAATGGATAAACGACAAAAGGCGCAAGAAAAAGGAAAAGAACAGCAAAGAAACCCTGTTCGGCCTCAAATGTGATACAAATCATAATAAGATAGACAACCAAAAAGATGATAACCGGCACTGGAGCAGCAAATGACAAGTTGAAATAGGCTAAGAGTGTCAAGAACGTTAGTATGACCAGATCGACCCATATAAGATGAACAGGGCCTTGGGGAAGCGGCTTATCCATGGACCAAGGGGTTGAACATAGCCATTGCCAATATTTGCTGTTATAAAATGGATGAAAAGCTCGAACGCGATAGTATCCATATAAGGCTGAAGCGAAAACCAAAAACGGTACCCGAATTCGGCCAATGTCTTTGGGGACTGGAATACCTAAACGGATTATATAGAGATCCATAAGGTAGGTAAGCAAATAGGCTGTGCACAATAAAACTATAATAAATCGTGGTGGTAAGACTTGGCGCCAATGTTGTTTCATGACACTCTCCCTTGGAGATAGCTTTCGATGTTTTCAAACACGTCGGGATGAATCAGTTCTTCCAGGACTTCGGGCAATCCACCCGTACAGCCAGCGATTTTGCGCAGGCCCTCGGCTGTATCGTAAGCGAGTATTTTGCCGTGGGCTATTATTGCTATCTTGTGCGCGAGTGACTCGACCAGTTCGGGAACGGGAACAGCCATGACTACGGTGACATCCTTGCGGTCGGCTAGGCGTTTGAGCACTTGGCTTAAAGCAAGCAAGGCGGAGGAGTCAAGGCCACCGGAGAAAGGCTCATCAAGAATGAGGATACGAGCCTCCGTTATCAAAGCCGAACATATGCCGATTTTTTTCTTTTGTCCGGTTGAATAGGAACGGATAGGCGCATCGGCATTTTCCTGTAAATCTCGAAGAGTTTCACGAGTTGCTCGGCATGGTCCATCAAACGCTCTTCTTCGACCTCGTAGAGTCTGCCCACAGCGAGCAAGAACTCACGGCCGGTGCTGTACAATGGCAGGTAAGGATTGTCGGGTAGGTAAACGACTTTCTTCCGAATCTCGATTTCTTCTTCGACAGAATTGCGACGTCGATGACCGTCGATTTCAACGTAACCCTTGATGGGCCACAGCACGCCAGCCATAAGGCCGAGGAGGGTACTCTTGCCCATGCCGTTGGGCCCCATGACGGCCACCAACTCACCGCTCTCAACTTTCAAAGAAACATCTTTAAGAATCGGCTTAATACCATAATGGTGCCAGACATTGACGACGTTTATCATATTTACGTTCTCCTAGGAAACTATCTCATTGTTTGCGATGGTTTTCCACTCCCAAGTGCATCCCTCTTTCCTCGCAATCTTATGGCCCATTTGCCGAATAGTAAACTAAAATAAACCCGAAAAACCAAAAATCCCGCCCAATCCGCGATTAAAATTCGTGCTGATTCGTGGCTAAAAAAACTCTTTGTGCCTTTGCGCCTTCGTGGCAAAAAATAAAATCCGCGAAATTTATGCCCTGGGGACTTGTGCCCAAGGTATCCGCGATTAATAAATTCTTTTCGTCCAGCATCGAGTATCCACCCATAAATCCACAGTCAACAAAAATCAGATGAAGCGGTTGCGTTTCTCGCATAACTGCCTTATCCTGATAGCATACAGGATATTTGAGAAACTACCTTAGTGGAGTCATAGGATTATGGAATACAACGAAGAAGAGCTCTTGGCAAGGGCAAGAAAACCATTGGAAATAGCTTCGAAGCTTCATTCATATTACAAAGGCAAGGTGGCTGTAACACCCAAGTGCCGCGTCAAAGACCTGCACGATTTTGATATATGGTACACCCCCGGCGTCGCATCTGTGTGCGCAGACATTGCTAAAAATCCTGAAATGGTTTACGAACTAACCAGTAAATGGAACACCGTCGCCGTTATTAGTGACGGCACCAGGGTATTAGGGCTTGGAGACATAGGCCCACAGGCAGCTCTTCCCGTTATGGAGGGAAAGGCTCTAATCTACAAGTATCTCGGCGGCGTTGATGCATTCCCCCTGTGCCTTGACACGAAAGACCCTGATAAGTTCATAGAGACTGTCCTCTTATTACATCCTTCTTTTGGAGGGATTAATCTTGAAGATATTGCTCAGCCCAAGTGCTTTTACATACTCGACAGATTGCGCAACGAAAGCCCGATACCGGTATGGCACGACGACCAGCAGGGGACCGCAACCGTCACCCTTGCCGCTCTTATTAACGCTTTAAAAGTAGTTGGTAAAAATATTGAGGATGTAAAAATCGTTTTTATGGGGGCGGGCGCAGCAAACATAAGGATTGCCGACATGATTTTCCAGGCCGGCACTGATGCGAAAAAGTGCATTATGTATGACAGCAAAGGCCCACTTCACAAAAACCGCACTGACATAAAAGACAATCCTTCTCTAAAGGAAAAATTAAATATCTGCCGGATTACCAATGAGCCTAACTTCGAGGGGCCAATCGCCGAAGCGATGCAGGCCGCGGATGTCTTGATTGCACTTTCAAAGCCCGGGCCGGGTTCTGTTAAAGCAGAATGGATTTCAAAAATGGCAAAAGACTCTATTGTCTTCGTATGTGCCAATCCCGTGCCAGAAATATGGCCCTGGCAGGCAAAAAAAGCCGGCGCCAGAATCGTTGCAACCGGCCGCAGCGATTTCCCAAACCAGGTAAACAACTCCCTCGGTTTTCCCGGCATCTTCAGGGGAACTCTTGATGTAAGAGCCAAAACAATAACCGACGAAATGTGTATCGCAGCGGCAAGAGAATTGGCAAGGACCGCCGAAGATAAGGGACTAAGCCAGGACTACATAATTCCCTCAATGGATGAATGGGAAGTATTTCCACGCGAGGCCGCTGCAGTCGGCGCCAAGGCCATCGAGCAGGGAATTGCGCAAAAAATTATGACACGGGAAGAGTTGTACAAAACAGCCGAATCAATCATAAGCAAGGCAAGAGCCGAAACCAAAATGCTCATGCAAGCCGGTTTCATAACAGACCCCGACAAAGAATCTTAAATCTATTCCTGCTGAAAACCTGATACTCACTTCAACGTTCCCCTCGCCGAAGGAATAGCCGAATTGGCGCCACAAAACTGCCTCTTGCCCGATATGCTCGGTAAAAAAAGTGCACGAAAGCATAACCCAGGCGGTCGCCGCAGCGCGGCAAGCCTGAAAAATGTAGTATTCACTATTGAGCATTCCCCAAAAGCTCCGATAAATAACCTATGAAGAGAAGCGTCTTGTTTGACTGTGGTGTTAAAATAGGCACACAGAATTTTCTCACTAAATTTGACGCTGTTTCTTGAACTACAGCCGATAATATTGTATTTTACTCATTTCATAGAAATGGAGTTTACATAACGAGTGGCCAAATGGAATTGATAAAGAAAATCAAGCAGACTGAAGCACAGGCACAGGAAATCATCGAACAGGCCAAAGCTGATGCAGCCGGCCGGGCCGAAAAGCTGCGGGAGGACCATCGCCGGAATCTGGAACAGGCCGAGAAGGAAAGAAAAAAGGCAGTCGAAGCGGCTGTCGCCGAAGCACAGTCACAGGGCCTGGCGGAAGCCGAGCAACTTAAAGCGCAGGCCGAAAAGGACCGCCGGAAGTTGCGCGATAAAGCAAATGCCAGGATGGCTGGGGCAGCAGCAAAGGTAATGGATTACTTGAGAGGCTAACTATGGCTATTGCGCAAATGGCGAAAGTGATAATTGTCAGCTATCGCACGGAGGCCGCTGAACTTCTCGAGCAGTTGCAGCACGCAGGCATTTGTCAGATACTGAACGCAGAGCAGGCGATGGTCAGCAAGGACTGGCCTGAGTTAAGCACCACTGCCGAGCGGCCGAGAGAAATAGAAGAACTCTTAAATCGACTGACCAGGAGTATCGCATTTCTAAAAGATTACACCAAAACCACAAAGGGGCTGGCGACTATTCTTTCGCCGCGCACCGTTGTTGATGAGCAATCCTATAACAGGGCTGTTACGGACGAAGAAATTCCCGGAATTATTGACCGGTGTGAGCAGACCGAAGCAGCAATAGAAAAGCTCAAGGGCGAATGCGAAAACATAATAATGACTCTGGAGCAGTTGCATCCCTGGGACTCTCTCGAAACACCCGTTGAAGAAATTAGCCAGCTCAGACAGACGAAATGTCTGGCGGGGTTGATGGCAAGCAGGCAGTTCGAGCAAGCAGCGGAACAGATAGGCGAGCTTGGTGCGGCAATTCAGGTAGTAGGAACAGCCAATAACAAGCATGCCTGCCTTATCGTTTGTCTAAAGGAAAACATCAGTGAAGTGCAAAAACTGCTGCGCTCTGCGGAATTTGAGTCGGTTGATTTCGAACCGATGACAGGGACCGTTGCGGAACTGATAAAACAGCACGATGAAAAATTAAGCGAGACAAGAGAGCAGTTGCAACAGGAATACGACAAGGCAGCGCAATTGTCCGCAAACCTGCTCAAGCTTGAAATTCTTTACGACCACTACACCAACCTGCTAAACAGAGAGCGGACCAAAGCGGTCGCACCTGCTACCGAACAGACGGTCATCCTGGAGGGCTGGGTGAAAAAAAATGATTTCCCACGCCTGGAGAAAGTAGTATCGGGCTTTGGTGCGTCGAGTTTGAGCAGAATCGAGCCTGCCGAAAGCGAAGAAATACCCGTCGAAATTGAAAACAGAAACGTCATAAGGCCCTTCGAGGTAATAACCCGCCTCTATGGTATGCCGAAGCATTTTGAGGTTGACCCAACGATTTTCCTGGCGCCATTTTTCGCGCTGTTCTTCGCACTGTGTCTGACCGATGCCGGTTATGGGCTTGTGATTATTGCCCTGATGGTTTTCTTCATAAAGAAAATGCAGGGTGATAAGAAGCTGTTGTGGATGCTGGGAATTTGCTCAGGTTTCACCATTGGCGCTGGAGCGATGACCGGCGGATGGTTCGGCGATGCCGCGCAGCAACTCAATATCGGCTGGGTAAACGCAGCACGAGATAAGATGATATGGTTTGACCCGCTTGAGAAACCAATGATGTTCTTTATTTTGGCACTTGCTCTTGGTTATATACAGATTTTGACCGGCTTGGTAATCGCATTTGTGCACAACTTGAAGCGAAAAGAATATATAGCCGCAATGTGCGACCAGTTAACCTGGCTGGTTATGCTAAATTCAATTGTGATATTTGGTGTGAGTAAAGCAGGCAAAATCCCGACTGAAATTGGTAAATTCTTCGCAATACTGGCACTTGTCCCGGCGGCAATGATTCTTCTGTTCAGCCATCGCCAGGGCGCCTGGGGTGGTCGGCTCGGTATGGGAGCATACAACCTTTTCAGTACTATATTCTATATGGGAGACGTGCTGAGCTACCTAAGATTAATGGCACTGGGTATGGTTACTGCCGGTCTGGCAATGGCGGTAAACGTTATGGCTAAGGTTGCGGTCGATATCCTTCACGGCATGTTTGGCTTACCTTACGCTATCGGGATTGTAGGGATGATAATTGTGCTTTTACTGGGTCATGGCTTTAATCTGGTGTTGTCGGGGTTAAGTGCTTTTGTTCATACGTTGAGATTGCAGTATGTTGAGTTTTTTCCGAAGTTCCTCATCGGCGGTGGTAGGTCATTCGAACCGTTGTCGAAGGAATACAAGCACATAAAAATTATGGAAAGTGATAAATAAGAATGCTCTGTTGAAAACATGCAAAAATTGTCATTCTGAATGAAGCGCAGCGAAGTGAAGAATCTCTTTACGACCGGAGATTAAGAACTTTTCGTTCACCTGCAGTGCTCTCAGAGATGACTCTATTGGGATTTCAACAGAGCAAAATAAGAACTCATCCATTTTGATTTTTTTAGGAGATTTGGCAATGGATTATGGAATGGCATTAGCTCTGGTTGGCGCAGGATTGGCGGCTTTAATGGCTGGTATCGGCTCAGCAATCGGAATCGGCATCGCCGGAAGAAGCGCTACGGGAGTATTGAGTGAAAAGCCGGAAAGGTACGGACAGATGTTCATTATGGTCGTCCTGCCCGGAACGCAGGGTTTTTATGGTTTCTTGGCGGCGTTTCTTGTAATGCTTAACCTTAACTTTTTTGGCGAAGGAGGCCCGCAGGAAATAACTGTCCAGCTTGGGTGGCAGGTATTGGCGGCTTGTCTGCCGGTTGCTTTTGCAGGCCTGATGAGCGCAATCCATCAGGGTAAGGTTTGTGCAGGTGGTATCTTGATGACTGCTAAAAGACCGGAGATGGCATTTAAGGCTGGTGTTGTCTATGCCGTTATGGTCGAAGTTTATGCAGTGCTTGGACTGCTCGTAACGATGTTTATTCTCCTAATGGGTATCAATTGGCCAACGCCCGGATGAACGAAACACAATACGCAATACGCAATACGCAATACGAGATACGAAATTATGGATGCTGAACAGGTCACAGAAAAGATATTGGCTGATGCCGGGGCGGAAGCCCAAAAGATAACCAACGAAGCTAAAGAAAAGGAAAACGCCGAACAGGACGAGCTAAAAAAGCAACTTGAAGACTACAACGAACGCACACAGACGCTCGCCAAAAAGGATGGAGAAGACAAAAAGGCCCACATCCTCGCGGCGGCAAGAATGGACATCGCAAAAGAATATTTGGCAGAGAAAAGAAAAATACTTGACGAAGCTTTTGCTCAAGCGCAGCAGCAGTTACAAAACCTCTCGGACGAAGACTATCAAACGCTTTGCAGCAAATTAATACTCAAAGCGGTCGAAACAGGCGACGAAGAAGTCATCGTCGATAACAACGAGACAAGAATCGACCACGAGTTCATCAAGCAAATAAATCGCGAGTTAGGCCCCGGCTATAAAGGCAACTTAAGATTATCAGACGAACGACAGGACCTCGGAGGCGGCTTTATCTTAAAACGCGGCAAAATAAAAAACAATGTCTCCTTCGAAGTACTTCTTAGCCAGGCACGCAAAGAACTGGAAATCGAATTGGCAAAAGAGCTGTTTGGAAACCACTAAATAGTATTTGTTGCGGCGAAAAGATGGAGCGAGAAAAGAAAAGCATAGGTCAAAAGTGGATGAAAATACTTGCCAAGAAAGTGATAATACCTAAAAATGTTTTTACGCGGGTTTTGATTTATATTGGCCTTTGCGGCTGTTTACAGTTTTTGGCCGTGGGATTGATTGGAGTACTTCGCGGCTATTCTGTGCAAGGATTCTGGTCGGAATGGATTATGCTCGGGAGCTTCGTTTGCCTGCTGTTCCTGACTCCGCCCCAAAAAGAAAAAAGAAAAAACCTAATCTTTTACATCATCGTATTCACACTGATGTATTCTTCCATCGTCGGTATAGCGCAGATGCGATATAAAAGACTGGGAAAAGAGTATTATGAACAGGGGCGGTATCAGGAAGCATTGAAAGAGTTTAAAAAAGAAATTCAGACGTGGTATCTTCGGCTAAAGTATAACACTTATGAAGATAACGCTATGGAGATGATGGCAAAAACATACTGTCAGCTTGAGGATTTTGACAGGGCTCGTGACATTTATAAACTCATCATACATAGATATTCAAGTTTTCGTGGCGGGCGGGCTGAAAAATACATGAGGCGTCTGGAAGATGGCTTGAAGATAGTGGCAAAGTATCCAGACCAGGTTTCAAGAGCAAAAGGCTTTCCTTCTGACTTGTATGAGGTCGCCAGAACTTATCGGCATGATTTGAATTGTTCTACAAAAGCACTCGAGGTTTATAGGAAAATTGTGAACATGGATATCGATGAAAAATGGAAAGAATCTGCGAGAGAGCGGATTGAGAAATTAGCGGTGGTTGCCAAGAAATGATTGAGGTTACCGAACAACCTATTCTGGATTTTTACACCTATCCGCCCATCGGTGGTGACGACTGGAGATACACCTTTGCTACCGCTCGCGTGCGGGTGCTCGAGTCGCAGATGTTAAGCCCGGCTGTCCTCTCTGATATGGCTAATGCCGAGAACTTCGAGCAGGCCGCCGATTTACTCGGCGCCGGCGAATACGCCCTGCCGCAGGGCGGCAGAAATTTCGAAGAGCTTGAAAAAATCCTGATTCTTAGACGCTCAGAAACCAGAAGTCTCTTTAAGGATTTAATTCTCGATGAGCCGCTTGTGGAGCTTCTCAGAGAAAAAGATGATTTTGCAAACCTGCGCCTGGCCCTGAGACGAAAACTTACAGAAAAACCGTTAGGAACCGACTACAGCAATGACGGCAGTATCCCCGCTGAAGAGTTTGAACAAATCTTTGAAGAAGAAAACTATAGTCCGCTTCCCTATCATATGCAGGAGGCGATAGAGCGGGCCGTTCTGGCATATTACCAGAACAAGAATGTGCGCCGGATTGATTACGCTCTCGACGCCGCACAGGCCGAGTACAAAATTCAAAAGGCCGGAGAGCTAAAAAGCGAATTCCTGCTCGGGCTTTTTAGAATACAGGTTGATTTGACGAACATACGCACGATGCTTCGACTAAAATTCACTGAGTCGGACCAGGGGCCCCGCCTTGCGGGAACAGAACGAAACGTTTTTCTGAATGGTGGATACGTTGAGCCGAAGCGATTTATACACGCCGTGGAGGCCGGATATGAGGCGATTGCGCCTTTGTTCTTCGCAACACCTTACTACGAAATCATCGACTCAGGTACCAACTACCTTGTATCCAACAAATCGTTCTTGCGGATTGAACACAACTGTGAAGAGTATTTGATGGGTTTTCTGAGGTCAACGCTTCAAATCACTGCAGGCCCCCAGCCGGTAATCTCTTATTTGTTAATGAAGGAAAATGAAATCCGCAAAGTCCGGCTGATGCTGACCGCCAAAAAGAATTACCTAGATACAAAACTTATTTTGGACCGAATCGCATAAAGAATCCGGCGCAAAACTAAATGCGAGATACGAGTTATGAAAGGTAAAGCTGCAGTTTTAGGCGATGCTGATTTTGTGATGCCGTTCTCGGCCCTCGGAGTTGATACCTACCTGGCGGGTCGGACGGATGAGCAAATCGCCGAGAGCGCCCGGAAAATAATCAGCGGCAAATACGCACTTGTCGTGGTTGCCGAAAATATAGCTCCGGCGGCCCAAGAAGCGTTTTCAAACCAGATGGACTCGCCGACACCTTGCATTGTGGTTGTGCCGTTTACCACTGAATCCGAGGGCTCTGCGACACAGGCCCTGGGACAAGTCCTTAGAATGGCTACGGGTATCAATATTTTGCAAAACACTTAAAAAAGGTCTGAAAGAATGGGCGAAACAAAAGAAGGAAGAATAGTTAAAGTTGCAGGTCCCGTTGTAGTCGCGGAAGGTATGACTGCTGCGCGAATGTATGATGTGGTCCGCGTGGGCAAGTTGGCCCTGATAGGCGAAATCGTCGAATTAAAAGGAGATTTGGCCTCAATACAGGTCTATGAGGAGACCACCGGCATAGGCCCGGGCGAGCCCGTCGTTGACACACGCGCGCCTTTAAGCGTTGAGTTAGGCCCGGGTCTGATTGAGAGTATCTATGATGGTATTCAAAGACCGCTGGACTCTCTTTACAAAGCCGAAGGCAACTTTATGAGCAGAGGCAGTGCAATGCCCGGCTTGAATAGAGAAAAGAAATGGCGCTTTAAGCCGACAGTAACCGATGGAACAAAGGTTGGCCCCGGTGACGTCATAGGCGAAGTTCAGGAAACCGCACTGTTCACACACAAAATTATGGTGCCGCCCGGCGTAAAAGGAACAGTGCAAAAAATAGCTGAAGGTGATTACACGGTCGTTGAAACAATCGGCGTTGTAGTCGGCGAAAATAATCTGGAAACCGAGCTTAAACTGATGCAGCAATGTCCCGTCCGCAGTGCCAGGCAGGTAAGAAATCGGCTTGCACCTGATAGAACGCTTGTTACGGGACAGCGGGTCATCGACACCTTCTTCTCTTTGGCGAAGGGTGGAACGGCCTGCGTGCCGGGGCCGTTTGGAACCGGCAAAACCGTCGTTCAGCATCAGTTGGCAAAATGGGTCGATGCGGATATCGTCGTTTATGTCGGCTGTGGTGAACGCGGAAATGAAATGACCGATGTCCTGACGGAATTCCCGGAACTAAAAGACCCTCGCAGCGGCGAACCACTGATGAAACGCTCGGTACTGATTGCGAACACATCAAATATGCCCGTAGCGGCCAGAGAAGCATCGGTTTACACCGGTGTCACCATCGCTGAGTATTTCCGCGATATGGGCTGTGACATAGCATTGATGGCCGACAGTACAAGCCGATGGGCCGAGGCAATGCGCGAAATATCCACACGCCTCGAGGAAATGC
>JGI10211J14876_10000340_pt1 | contig 19788 bp, 19 predicted proteins | sample Etolagsediment_FD_14876 | JGI IMG/M metagenome (IMG submission 14876)
CCAGGCGGAGGACCTTCTGCCGCTGAGCCTCTACCCCCTCTTCGGCTTCTTCGTCTCCCAGCACGAGCATCTCGTTCATATAGTCAGCAAGAGGTACAGCCAGGTGGTCTCTCACGACAGCCTTGAACACCAGGCTGCTGACACCGACTCGCTTCGCCAGCTGGGCGTAGGAAAACATCCGCTCGATCGTGCTCTTGCCAACGACGGTCGACATCACGAGCTTGCTCCCGATGAGCCTCCTGAGGATTGTCGCGCCAGCGACCATCCTGTCGAACATGTCGACTCCCGTAACCCTCTTGTATTCATCGCGATCGAAGCCATGGCAGGACACGTTGATATATCTGAACCGTTCCCAAGGAACCTGATCCTCGTACTTCTGCACCAACGTCCCATTGGTCGCAAAATCGACCTCTCCGAAAACATCGAGGGCTCCGTTCAGCATTGCTGGTGCAGCCTCATGCATCAGTGGTTCCCCGCCCCCCAGCGTCGCCGTCCGAGCCTGAGGGAATATCTTGCGAATCTCACGCATCAGCTCGATCGTCATATCGGGGCAGGAGCAGACCCTCGAGCTTTGTGTCGCGCAGAACGAACACCGATGGTTGCATTTCGCCGTAACGAACAAAGCGACTCTCAGCGGGTGGCTCAAGTCACTCTCCTGGACATCAGTTCGCGATACACTATCATCGCTTTCTCACTCTGCTGTATCGTCGCTTTCTGCTCATCAGTCAGCTGCGTCTTCCACCTCTCATCCAGAGAGATGTCACGCCGAAGGTGGGCCTTTGGGTTCCCCCCAACAGCATGGTAGTCCCCAGCGGAGAAGAGTCCCTTCCTTGGAGGGCCGCCATCGATCCCCATCGTCTCTTTGACCTTCCCAGTCATCACCCACGGGGCACTCGCGACATCCTCGTATGACACGAATGACACCTGCCTGAAAAACCTAGGAGTCCACCTCAGCAGATGCTCGTAAGAATTGGCATAGTTCGATACTGCTTCACCCAAGGTCACCTTTTCATTGACCATCTCGCTCAAGATCGCAGCCTCGGGCCTCTTGAACATCACAATCCCGTCTGCGTCACGTTCCTCGCAGTAAGTCTCATAGGTCCCTGGCATCTTGTCGGAGACAATCAACGCCTCGACACCAAGCTGCCTTGCAACGTGCTGGTACAGAAGGTGTCTCGGTGGAAGGTCAAGAACAAATTCACTGGTAAAGACCGGACACGAAGGACCGCAACGAACACACCGCCGAGTCACTTTCCACCCGGCCTTGGTCGCAACCCACCCCTCAGCCGGCGCGTCGTACATCCAATGGACCTCACCAGCCGCACCAACTCCTTCGATAGTCGCCAGCAGACGAGAGAGCAAGGTACTGCCGCAGAAGCTGTTCCCAACGATGCAAATAACCCGAGCTTTGATCATGGCAAAAAGTTCATTCCTCCAGCTTCCCAGAGAGGACGATTCCGGAGGCCGAACTTGCTATGAAAGAGCCGAGCCGAGTTCGAGATGTGCTCTTTGCTCCAACGGACGTTGTTGTATTCTGCGTTGTGGCAAGACCCCCTGTTATGGGTGCTTGTCGGAGACGTCATGTGGACGTAACGAACGTCCTGAAGAAACATCTGGTAAGCGAAATCCAGGTTCTCCCCGGCAACAAAGTATCCAGGATCTGGAAGAATCTTTCGCTCTGTGAATGTCGATGACGGGATCAGAGTAACCCCCATCCCTGAATAGTCACAAACAGACCATGAAGCTCCCCACTCTTCCCTTTGAGCATGAGACCCCTCATAGAACTCGAGGATGTCGTTTTTCACGCGGAACTGCCTCGCCGAAATGTCTCCCGGCGATATAAAACCAGCACCCACCTTGAACTCACCCTCGTCCCACTCATACTCAATCGCCGCCCTGAGGATGTCCCAACCACGAGGCGGAAGCTCTATGTCGTCATCGACCTTTCCCCACCACTGACTTTCGAGCCGCTCTATGCTCTCATGCAACGGCGCTGACAGCCCGACATTTTCCTCCTTCTGAAAGACCTGCAGATCGAAATCAAACGCGCTACTCGCAGGGGATGACACCCCGGGTCGCAACGGACCTTGGATCACCAGCTCTACCCGATGAGAGAACGCTGTTGCTCGATCGAGAGCAGCAAGCGTTTTGAGCAAGCACTCCATCGGGCGCAAGGGGTGATGGAGGACAACGGTAGTGATCACGGGGTCAGACATCCTGGAACCTCCTCTGAGTTTTTCGGGCCACCGGCCACGAAGATGCCTTCAGTCCCAGGAGGGAAATGGCCAAAGGCATTCTTGTGCAGCGCCACATCACAGAGCCCCCACTTCTGTTTCAGCTTCTCGTAACCGGTAACGATATTCTTTGGGTCGAGCCTCACGCTGTGGTACGCCGTGGGCGTACATCGGTCCTTGTGGTGAGGCGCGAGCGGCTCCGTGACCTGTATCACCGTGAATCCCCTACGCATCATCTGGAGACCTATGTCGATGTGCTCGCTGACGACAAAATGAGTCGGGTCAAATCCGCAACCTCGCTCGAAGACATCGGGGAGGTAGATGGTGGCTCCGTTGCTCCCAAAATCAGCGACCTCCCAGCAGAGACCTGCATGCTCCCGCTTCGCATGAGACCCAGGGACACGGTAGAGGCAGCCGTCAGCGATCTTGATCAGCCGCGGGATGCTGTCATGGTGACCAAAGGCCACCGCGCCGATATCGAAATTGTCAGGCTCGTTATCCTCCACCGAAAGGGCACTGAGCAGGATATCCCAACCATACTTGGGAAGAATCGTATCGTCATCAAGCTTGGACCACAGATCAGTGCGACACTGAGCCGCGCTCTTGGCGAGAGGCTCAGAGTTCCCGGTATTGATCGGATTAAACTGATAGGAAAGCTCGAACTGGAACGAATCGACAGGAGGTAGCTCAGGGCGCTTCCCCTCTTGAGAGAGACCTTGCACGACCACTTCCACAACCAGGTCCATCTTCGTCGAAGAGGCAAGGGAATCCAGGGCACCAACCAGACAATCGATCGGCCTGTCAGGGTGGTGCATAACAATCGTCGTTATCGAACCGTAGGTACGCACTGACATGCCCTTTCAAACCAACCCCCCCGAGGCATGTAAGCCCCGAAACATTTAGAGCATGGGGCCTCGAGCGGCCTTGTCCCATGCATCGTGTCGCGAAGACGGTTCAGGTGTTCACTATTGGCCCAAAGCTCGGCTCCCTCATCAATGGACCCCGTCGAGGCGCTCGGTGGCAAGATACGGCAACAGCCCGTGTAGCGACCGAGTCCATCGATCCCGAACATGTTGAAGGCACTCGAGCAACCAAGAGAGCAGTTCTCAGGACGACCGACTAGCTGAGGCCATGAATTGACCACAACGCCGATCTTCGCTGCATGCTTCCTGATTTGCTCTTCATTGGCCAAGTACTCCGCAGACGTCGTCCTGAGGACTCTCGACTCGTACCATTGGTCTCCCTCTTGACCCTCGTGATGAGGGAGCGTGTTGAAGAGATCAACGAACCGTGCGCCGTGGTCCTTGGCGAAGTCCATGTACTCCGTCATCCTGGACCAGTTGTGCTGCCCGATGACAAATGAGAACCCAACGTTGGCGCCAGCCTCCCTGAAGGCACGAGCCGCCTCGATGACCACCGGAAGACCATCGACGCCTGTTGTTTCTCGGTATCGCTCTCGATCAATCTCATTGACCGAAAGCGAGATCCGGAGGAACCTACGCCATGGGATCGAGTCGAGATGCCGTTCGTAGGCAATCCCGTTTGTGCTGAGCACAAGATTCTTTCCGCGACGCAGGCAGAACATGATCGTCTCGGCGATGTTGTCAGCGAGGAGCGGCTCGCCAAAACCAGCGACCGAAACGCCAGTGATTGAAGGGAACATCGAGAAAACTCTTTCGAGAATTGGAGCCTCGACATCTGGAACGTCACGATCGAGGTACCCCCGCTGGCGACGACAGAACTCACACTTGAGGGTGCACCTCGGTGTTACATAAGCAACAAGCTGTATTGGTCCAATCATCGGGGTCATTCTGGGATCTCGCCCCAGCCCCTTTCATTTCTCACGAAGGATGTCGATACCTCAAGGATCTTCCGGTTTCGTTCCGTGAGGCTACTCATCTTCGTGTGGTCGTCATGATGAGCGATGTGAATCGACTTAGGGCACCCCAGGTCGCGGATGTGTTTGATCCCAATCGAGTGTTTTGCCCTCTCGTAGAGGTCGGTGTCCTCGGCACCCCACCCATACATCCTCTCGTCAAATCCGTGAGACTTCTCCATGAACGATCTCGGGTAAACGACATTCCCAGTGCCGCTCCTTACATAGGACAGACTATCGGCCAGCCTGTTCCACTCCGGCGTATCGAGCAGCGACGGAATGGCTACGTCGAACTGGTCGATCGACGGGGTAAGTTCCCCGTGAGCAACAGGCACTATGGCACCTCGCCCTCCACAGACAACCTGAGCTGCATAGCGAAGAGTATCGGGATGAAAGTAGATGTCCGAATTCAAGAAGGCGATCGCCTCTCTGGACCCTCTCCTCGCTCCGATGTTGTAAGCCTGTCCGAGGCCAAATGCATCGTTTCGCTGCTGCCGAAAGATGAGAGTCGACCCGCGTTCTGCGCAAAGCCGAGCTACTTCTCCAAAGTCCTCATCGCGATTTGTATGGGTGATGCAGACCACCGTCAGCTCGAAAAGCTCTTCTGGGTACCACTGTAGGTCGATCGACCGGATCGCATGCCTCAGGTATGGAAGTCGCCATTCCAAATCTGCAACAGCAACGACCACGTCAATTGTTGGGAGTGTTCTGCTCATTGCTGCCTGTACCAATGAATCGTCGCATTCAGCCCGATGGCCAATGGCGTGGGGTTGCCAATCCCCAGGATTCGTCGAGATACAGTGCTGTCCAAAGACGCCTCCAGTACCCCAGGATCTTCCTCGACGAGATCGAAGGGGACCTCGTCTTTCTCGACGGCCCTGCACACCAGGTCGTAAAGACTGTCGACACCATCATCGTCGAGAATCGCAGTCGACTCGCCGCTGCTCACATGGAACGTATTGGCTCCCTCGCGAGGCAGCATTCCAGCTGCCATCAGCGCCTCGGCGACGTCCTCAACGAACACGAAGTCTCGCCGCTGCCTCCCATCTCCGTGAACCTTGAGCGTCCCTCCGGACAATGCGCCACGCACGAACTTGTGCACCGCTGAGCCCTTGCGCTGACTGTATGGTCCATAGACATTGCTGAAGCGCATCGCCGTCGTGCTCAGACCGCGCTCGTGAAAGAACCCCTTGCAGAGCTGCTCGGCTGCCGCCTTCATCGACCCGTAAACGTTGACCGGCTGCGGGCTCGCCACCTCTGATGGGCGGCCCTCTCGGCCGGCGACAACTGCTCCCGAGCTTGCGTAGACGAATCGCCTCGCGTTGAAATCTGCAGCTCCATCGAGTAGCGAGAAGGTCGCCTCGAGATTGATGTAGAACGCCGAGAGCGGTACGGCAGAGCAGTCCTTGACACCGCTCATCGCCGCCAGGTGCACGACGACGTCGCCGCCATCTTGGCTGAACCACTCCGAGAAATCGAGGTCCTGCGTCTTGGTCAGGTCGCGTTGCAGGTAGGTCAGGTGCTCGATGCAGTCCTGCACGACTTCGATGCCGTCGTAGCCGCTCGCCATGTAGGGGACTTTGTCGATGACGACGACATCCTCCAGACGCTTGAGCAGCTCGATGACGAGATTTTTTCCGATGAAACCGGCTCCCCCTGTGATGATCCAACGCATGGGTCCCTCGCTCAGGCGATCGCCTGCTTGCGCATCTTCTTATAGATTTCTTGAGCCGTCGTATGTTTTCTGATGCACAGCTGCTCTTCCGCGGTCAGCCTTTTTTTCCAGCTCTCATCAGCACAAACCTTCCGGCTGTCATGGGCGCTCGGATTACCCAAAACGTTGTGATACTCAGCGACGAGAGGACCACTAGGAAATGCTCCATCCAACTGGACGCCGATCCGCTCACAGAGCCTGGTCATGACGCCAACGTGGTCAGCTACCAGTCCCTCATAGCTCAGGAAAATATAATCTTCACAGAACTCCGGAGCCCATTCGAGAAACTTCCGATAAACATTGATCCACCCTTCGATCGATTTGTTCACACTCGCTCTCGGAACGAAGGGCCACACCATCTGATGTTTCCTATCAGAGCTAGCAACGCCAAGAAGTGACCGGAAGAGAATGATGCCGGTCATCTCCCCCTTTCTGACAAACCGCTGATAGTGTTTGCACCCCTTGTCGGAGGAAACGAGGGTATCCCGACCAAATGCTTCACATACCTGCTCATAGAGAGTCTTTGGACTGAGCCCGGAAATAAGATCCTCGGTAAAAACATCACAGTCAGGGCCGCAAACGCTGCAACGCCCTCTGTTCCCTGGATCATTAACAAGCCACCGCAGCTCCCCTCCCGATGCAACAGAGGGGATAGCTGCAAAAAGTCTCGATAGCAGCGTCGACCCACAAAAGTCATGGCCGCAGATCCCTATCGTCCTCATTTCCATCCCTCTCAGCGCGCAACCGACCGTCGAAGCAAACGCGCATAGATCGCCTGTGCTTCCTCATGCGACGAGACAAACTCCTTCTCCTCGTCCGACAGCTCGTCGACCCATCTCTTGTCCACTTCGATCTTGACAGAGGACATCGCATCATAATTTCCCAGCGCGATGTGGTGTTTGAGCTTAGAGATTTCGATAGGTGAGTCCGGGTGTCTGATGCCGAGCAATTCGAACAAAGGACCCACCGTGAGATGGAAGTCCCCAACCAGGTGTTCGAGGCTCACGAACGTCTTCCTAGCTGGTCTCTTCCATACCAGCGCCTTCTTGTAGTATTCGCAAAAACCCTCCATCGCCTCAGGAACCGCAACCTTCTTGAAGACGGGAGACCCATCCTTTTTCTTGTGCTTCGGATGTCCGCGCTTCTCGGAAGCAGCGAAGGCATGGGGACTCTTGAACACAAAGACCGCCTCGAAACCGAGTGGCTTTGTCATTTTCGATACGTAACGAAAAGGCTTGTCCGTCGTGACGAGTACCTTCTTCTTGCTGAGCCGCTGCAGCTCGGCATATAAGCGCTCCGGCGGCGTTTTCGCAAGGAGGTTGTAGTCGATGATTCTGCAATCACCGCCACAGGACGGGCAGCATGCATAGCCATGCAGCAGCGACAGCGTTTCGCCGATGCAGAAGACGTCCGGCGATGCATCGAATATCCTTCCGAGGATCGTCGAACCGGAGAAACGACGACCCATTACGCAGATGAATCTCATGGCCTCATGGTTTCATAGTTCGCCCAGCAGCCGAGGCACTTCCTCGGTCGTCCTTCCGGAGGGCCGAGGATGGCCTTCCGACGTTTACCCAGAGGACCATGGTTCCATGATACACCATCCGCGATGTTCCCCAACTCGGGGCGCGCACCAGGGCCGCGGCAACACGCTCCGAGATTTCCATCACTGTCGACCTCCAGACGTCTGGAAACACGGATGCACTGCCTGACCGGCCGTGAGAAGTCGACGACCGCAGGGAACTGCACCTCCGCCCTCACCGAGGTCTTCTCTCGTGCCACTCTCAACCGATCTACGATGTCCTTGCGTTCAACAGTAAAAGCCTGTTCTTCCCGAAAACGCCTAATTGCCTCTTCGTCTCCGACCTCGACGCCGCCGTAACCCTGGACTGGTGTCATGATCACGGCATGAGCACCAAGTGCGCTTGAAAACTCCGCGTACTCCGGGATGCGCTCGATGTTCTCCCTAGTGATCACATAGCTCGTGTTGAACTTCACCCCCGCTGACCTAAGCCGCTCGATCCCAGCCAGCACGTCGTCAAACCGGTCGACACCGACAAGGGCTTTGTGCTCCTCTTTGTTCGTTGCCAAAAGCGACACGTTGACGCCTTTGAACAGAGCCCAATCCGCGTTGCTCCCTGTTGTCGCGATTTTGCTTCCATTTGTAGAGACGGTTACAGCGACATTGCGACTCACCAGCCTGCGCACCAGGCCGAATAGGTTCTTATGCATCAGTGCATCTCCTCGAGCGCCGATCCGCGCTGCCATCACAGTCGGATAAGCATCGAGGCATTTGTCGACCATTCCATCGGTCATAGGCTTTACGTTTTTATTGATATTATATGCGCCACAAAAGACACATTTGAAGTTGCACTTCTTGATGATTGCAAGGCCGATTATCTTCGGGTTCACGGGATAACCTTTACAACGTTCCATCTCTGGTTGTTTCTCTTCATCGCGACATCCTCTATCTGCAGTCGCCGCGACCTGTTTTCCGGCACAGGACAGGACACCCGCCGCACCTCCCCGATCTGCCAACCGACTTTCATCGCCGCGGCCCTGACTTGCCAAAGAAAGATTGGTGTGATGTGAAAGCTTTTTTTTCGCTCTTCCTTGCAAAAGCCCCACAGCTCTCCGGTCCTGAAAAACATCGTTCGGCTCATGATCGACTCGACGTTTGGAGTCGAGATGACGACGCTCTTCGTCGCAACCCGCGTCGCTTCTCGGTAAAAATGCCACAAATTTTCCAGGTGCTCGATCACGTCCGCCGCAACTACCGCATCGAAGCTATCGTCCGCATAGGGCCATGGTCCGTTCAGATCGACATCGTCGATATCTTCGAGAGCCTCAGTCCTGTTGTAGTAGTGCTGAGTGTTGTCGCACCTTGTGACTACGCAGCCTTTTTTCTCCCAGCGATGCTCACCACAGCCGGCATCCAGGATCAGTTCCTCGTCTTCCAGCAGCGAACGAATGATGGGCCACACCCTCTGTGTTCCGCGCTCAGTCACAGGCTCTTCTTTTTCTTCTTCTTGTAAACCCTCAGATTTTTGTGTTCCACTCCCCATTTTTTCTTGAACACATTTTCTCCTTCTTCAAATCGGTCATACCGATCTTTCAGATAGTCTTCTGGCAAACAACTATGATCATGAATGCAACGAGGTTTTGTGCACAGTATCCCTTTATACCCGAGCTTCTCTATTTGCAAAGCCAGGTCTAGGTTCAGCCCTGCAATGTAGAACTGCGGATCAGGCAGGCACCCTTTCTGAAACACTTCTCTTTTGTAAATAGTACAGCCGACGTCCAGGTAGTCCGTCACACACCATGCCACCTCACGCCCCAGAACATTCTTTGACCTTCTGTCCAAAAAGCCAGGAGTAACGCCAATCCTCCCCTTTGCGGATGGTCTGGAAGCCACACGGTCAAGCATAAGCGACTTTGTCCGCGGTGCCCCCATCATCGCACCAAACACCTTGTGTTTTCCGATGCGTTCTTCTTGGGCGATGCACTCGATCAGGGTCGACCACCCATTCGGCTTGATGACGATGTCATCATCGATCTTTGCGAACCACTGCGCCTTTGTTTGCAAAAAACGATCGACACCTATTCGGAAGCCAGGGCCGATTCCAAGGTTCTTCCCTTGCCTCAAAAACACAGGCTCGAACGACAAACCAGCGCTCGATGGGAATTTTTTGCGCGCTGCCCCAGGCCCCTGCACCAGGACAACAACCTGGCTTATATTGTGACCCGGTGCGCTGTTATCCAGCGACTTCAAGGTGTTCCACAAAGTCACTACCGGACGCAGAGAATGGTGTAGCACGAAGACGTAGATAGCTGCCATTTTCAGCCAACCCTACCCTGGGCTCTTTGTAAACGAAATCATCTCCTGCTCGCTCTTACGATTAAGTGGATGTCCCCATTTTCCGACGTAGTTGAAACCAAGACCTAGCTCGGCTGCCATCTTTCCAAACATCTCTACCGGAAAGTACGTCCAATCCAGCTCGTCTCTCTTCGGATGCTTCCCACCTGTTACGCATTCGTTATTCTTGCTCGGGTTGAACGTTGCATAAAACGTCCCTCCAGGAGCAAGTCGCTCCCCAACTCGACCAAGGCACGTCCGTATTTGCTTTGGGTACAGATGGGTGAAGAGGCTTTGAGCTATCGCGAAGTTGAAACGAACAGCTGGCGGCAACCAGGACAGGTCAAAATCATCGACCCTTCGAAGCCTCGGATTCTTCTCTGTCAGCCCCTGCGTCGGTATCTCGATTAGCCTGCCAGCGTTGAGCAGTTCGTTGTTGTTGTCGATACCAACATATCGCCCCTGATTGAGATACCGAATGAAGTGGGCGCCGGCTCGAAGCGGGCCGCAACCGACATCGAGCATGTAGTGCCTTGGGAGCAGACCTCGACTCACCATGTATTTGAGCTGCAGCTTGCCGATCTCGTCCCATTTTCTGTAGTTGCCAACTTCTTTACGATACCAAAGCTTATCTTCACCCATCTCAAATCAACTCCCCTGAGCACAAAACTCGCTACAGGCAACGGACACCGCCCCACTTGTTCGGATTCCTCACGATCGACTTCGATTCCGCCAAGAGCTTCCTGTTTCGCTTCGTCATCTCCGGGTCCTTCTTCGATGGAGGAGCTGGATGCTGCTGATGGAGGGCTCGCTGAGCGCCAATGTCTTCCAGGTTGATCACACGCCCGCTCTTGAGCATGCGGTAGTAAAGGTCGGTGTCGATGCCTCCCCACCCAAAGAATCTTTCGTCATGGCCATGGATCTTCTCGAACACGGAGCGCTGCACGACCGCGTTACCAAACCCCCCCCGTTCATACTTGAACTTACTCGCGAATTCTCTCCAGCCATTCGGGTTTTTCAGCATGTCCCCGTTCCACACTGGTGCAGACGGTGGTTTGTCTGTCCTCGCCACAGGGATGATCGCCATCACTGCAGAGCGGCAGTGATTGACAGAGATTTTTATTGTATCGGGATGGAGCACGACGTCCGAATCGAGCAGGGCTATCATTCTCCGAGAGCCGTGGCGCGCTCCAATATTCAGCGCGTAGCCCCGGTTGAATGCCTTCTGATGCGGCTTCGTGAAGACAACAGTGGCCTGGTGGTTCTTACATAATTCGAACAGCTTGGCATCATCCACCGCCTCGTGCATCAGGCAAGACACGATCACGCCCATGTCCTCCCGCGGGAAGCTCTGCCTGGACAGATGCCGAAGACAGTTTCTCAGGTGCTCGAGGTACATCGTCCCGCTGATCGGAATCACGACGTCGACGTCCGGGTTTTTGATCTCCATGTCTTTGCCACCTGCTCCCCGACCACTTTTCGCCTGGGCGGCCCTTTGCGCCGCCTTTTTTTTACTACCCGGCGTAACCAGCATTATACCTCCCCTAGAAATGGCCTCATAGCCGCAATAGGCGCCCTATCCGCTCCAGCACCGCCCGCCGCAAAGGCGAACGGGGATTCTTCGTCGGTCACTCAAGAGCTGCCGTCACACCCCCACCCGCGTTTGTTCCGCCTCGGATCGGCCCGGAGCTTGCTCTTCGCATGGTAGGACCGGTTCTTGTGCTGCAGCGGCGTCCCCAGGATGCGCTTGTGGTCCTGGTGCAGCGTCCAGATATCATCCGTCTCAGAGAGGTTCACCACTGGGTAGCCCGCTTTCTCTAGCCGCTCGACGAAGTCCCAGTCAGCAGGGCCGTAACCGACATATTCCTCGTCCCATCCCCGGATAGCCCACACCGCCTCACGAGGCGCGAGGATACAGCAACCAGGCCCCGGCGCCTTGCGACCCAGCTCGACAGTTCGCCTGAACCGCTGAGTCCCCAACTGGAAGAAAATAGGCATACCTGGTGCTCTCGGTGTGAGACTCGTACGCACACGGACAGCGCACTTTTTCATCTTCATCCGTGCGACCGCAGCAGCAAAGGTTCTTTTGTCCAGGACACCGTCGGCGTCGAGAGAAACCAGGATATCGCCGGTGGCCTGACGGTAGCCTACGTTACGCGAGAGAGAAGGGGGCCACGACTTCTTGCCATGGACGTGATGGACGAGCGTCGCACCATTCTCATCGCAGAACATACGGATGCGGTTGATGCTGTTAACCTTGAGTTCCTGGGTCAGAAGCGTCACAAGGATTTCGATCTTTTCGCGAGGATAGGTCTGCTCAACGACTGAATTAACGCAGGCCCTGAGCCTGGTGATGTACTCGACCGAACTGATCGGAATCACGACAGAGACCTTCATCTTTCCACCATCCTGATCGGGACATCATAGCTCCTGCAAACCTCTGCAAATTCGTAGGGGTACTCCTTCTTTGCTGGATCGACCTCGAAGGACACAACCACCCGCGAGAACTCTTTCGTCGAAAGCTCGCTTTGAAGCTCATCAAGCTTCCGGCGAAGATGATCGACCGAGAGACTGTTTACATGGAGCGATAACTCGGGCTGTTTTCCAAAGACAGACTGGCCCCACGCACTCGGGAACCCTCCCCATGTCTCAGGGTTGCGGACCGGAGATACCTTCATATCGGTTGAAAAGAAGGTGTCCAGGTTCTTCTGGACAGCATTCTTGTCAATGTGTCGTTCGTGGTCCTGGTGCATCGACCAGAGCCCGTCGACGGCAGAGAGACTGATCCACCGCAAACCATGCATCTTCAACCGACAGACAAAATCCCAATCAGCCACCCCGTGACCAACGTACTGCTCATTCCAGCCGCGAACGGCCTCAACATCTCGAGTCTTCGTGACGAGACAACAGCCAGGTCCTCGGGCTGTTTCTCCTATCTGTACATTTTTCTCAAACGACGCTGGAGATAGGTTGCGAAACATCGCATGATCTGACTTGTAGGGAATGAGCTTGGTTTGCACCCTAACAGCGGCGTTCTTCTCGCTCGCCAGCAGGGTGCTTGCCGCCTCTAGTGTTTTGGGGTGCAGGACAGCATCGGCGTCGACCGTCGCAACAAGCTCTGATTGAAGACGACGAAAGCAAATGTTCCGCGCCAGCGACGGCGGCCACAATGGGAAGTCGTGCTGAGCGAAGATAATGGTCGCCTCGTGCTCAACAGCCTGCTCAGTCAACCGACGAATACTCCCGCGTTGACCTCGACGCTCCAAACAGCCAAAGAATAGCCGATCGGGCTGTAGGCTTTGGGCACGAATCGAGCGAAGGCAGTTGTCCAGCCTCCGACCATATCCGTCACCGCTCGTCGGGACAATGACAGAGAGTCCCATGGTTACCCCTCTATCTTCGTGAACTTTATCAGAAGCTGGTTCCTGTTTTTGTTCTGCGGGATGCCCCACTCGCCGATAAGCACCGCACCAAACCCAGTCTTTCTTGCCACTGCCCTGAAAAATTCAAATGGATACCTTGTCATGTCTGGGTACGGTTCACCAAATCGTGCCAGGCCCGGACTCGCCTCGTTATAGGTCGCGAAAAATGTTCCACCAGGCTTCAGCACACTGCAGACGCTCCGCATACACTTCTCGATCGCATGAGGAGGCAGGTGCGTAAAGACGGAATGAGCCGTCGCCATGTCGAACAACTCCTCACCAAATGGGGAAAAGTCGAACTGCTGATTAATGTCGAATGTAGGATTCTTTGCGCGAAGTTCAGGGCTCAGCTCCTCCTTTATTCCGGCCTTGACAATGGCCTCGTCGCAGTCGACCCCGCAATACATCGAGTGGTTCAAGTATTCGATCGCTTTGACGCCAAGTCTCAGAGAGCCACAACCCACATCAAGGAAGCGGTGGTTCGATTGCAAGCCGTGCTCCTTAAGCATCTCGATCTGCATCTTTCCCATCTCGGCATACATGCCACCAACAGTGGATCGATGCCACGGGACGTCATCTTTTGCGTTCTTGTAGCCGACCGATGTCCCAATCGTGTCAATGGGCCGCTGTCCCCGGTCCGGAACACTCCATGTCGCCATCCTCAGGTGGTCCTTGAGCCACCCCTCTTCCTCGAACGGCTCTAGCCCCAAGCTGGATACAACACCATCTGTGTCTCGCGGGAATATCTCATACATCCAGTCATGGACGCTGATCATGCTCCCTGGCATCAGGAACTGAGCAAAGGTTGCGAACTCCTGCACCTTGTTCCCGTTGTCACACAGCAAGTAAACCGGTTCATCGCAGATCAGACTTTTGATCGCAGTGCATCCCTCTGAGCTGAAGATATTCAGCCGGAACCAGTACACACCGAGATTGCGAAACATCTCCATAACGCTCTGGTCCGTGATCGGTTGATGATCAATGGAGAAAACATCCATCCCATGCCTGAGCCCGCAGATCCCAAGGTACATCGAGAGGGCGCCATCTGCTGTGCCTAGCTCGACGATGCGCCGGATATTTCGACCACGAAGAATCTTATCGATGGTCTCATATGTGATGGATGCATGCTGCGCCTTGCAGCTTCCAAAGGTTCTGTTGTACGGGACATGAGGAGGAGCTTCCGTCACGGTGACCTTCTTTTTCTGACCGTTCACTACAGATGAGCCGGCCTTGATGTTTCCCCAGCACCTTGGGTTTCGTACCAAATCACGAGACCCTGCGTAGATGTCTCGATTCCTTTTGGTGAATGATGATTCCACCGACGATCGGTTCTGGTGCTCCATGTGTAACGACTTTGGGCATCCATCCGAGATAATGTTGATCATCCCGCACTCTCGGCGGGTTCGCCCAACAATGTCGTTGTCAGCAGCACCCCACCCGTAAAACCGCTCGTCGTATCCGTGGATAGCCTCAAAGGCAGCCCTCGGAAAAACTGCGTTGCCATCATGATCGAAGCCCCAGGCTTGGTACTGAGCCAAGGCCTCCCAGTCGTCAGAAGTCTGTGCCTCAAGCACCCCATGGGTCACAGCATGGCTTCCAGGTTTATGACTCGTCCTCACGACTGGAATAACTGCGCCTTTTGAGGATAGGAGGGCATGAGCAACGAATACGAACGTTTCTGGATGAAAGTAGACATCACCATCGATACAGGCAATCGCCTCTCTCGAGCCAGCACGGGCACCAAGATTGTACGCTTTTGCGATGTTGAACGAGGGATCATCTTGGGTCGTAAAGATGATCGATGCACCGAAGGAACGGCACAACTCGGAGAGTTCGGAAACGCTGTTGTCACCGTCGGGACGAGAGACGTGAACGATCGTCACCGAGAGCAGCGGGTGAGGGTATCGCTGCCTACCCAGAGACTCGAGGCATCGCTCAAGATAGGGAAGCCTCCAGGTTCCACTCATCGGGATGACGATATCGATCGAAGGGAATGCGCCCATGACTCATTCATCGCCCCATGGGTTCACACACCCCAACTCGAAACCATCGTGCTTGGCCATCTCTCGGTCGATATCGATATCGACACTCAGAACACCAAGATAGCTGGCCAGCTGCTGCTCTCGGTCGCCGTCGTTACATCGGAGGCACTCTGCTCGACATGGCTCGTCTCGCATCTTCGCCAGCTGCTCGTCTGTCGGCTTGACGTTCCCCCGGTAGTGGCTTTCCTGGATTCTTGGGTAGCTGACGTTCTGAACATAGGACTTGTTACAGCGAAGGCTTCCGACCCTGTACTTCTTCCGATCGAGGAGTGTCTGGCCCTCCCAGATAGCATTCGTCTCTTGAGGGAAGTCCCCGTTCGTGTGCTCGACCCTCTCCCAGATGAGCCCTCTCCGTCGCTGACGGTACCCCTTCTGGCGGAGCCAAAGCAGGCGGTCTAGCCGGTCCTGGAACTCGGTATCCTCTTCGCCGTAGGCACCATCCAGGTTCTCGTCAAATCCGTTCAGCTCGACAAACTGCTCACGAGAGCACATGTAGATTCCTGAGTTATGCCCCCCGCAGTCACTCGGAGGTCCCTCTGGCGTCCCTTGATCGATCGATGGCAGAGAAACCGGGCACAAGACGAGCCCGGTCCGCTCGAAGTGCTCGATGATCTCAGGAGCATACCGTCCCTCCAGTGACACGTAGTCGTCGACGAATGCCAAAATGTCACCGCTTGACAAGATGGCCCCTGCGTTTCTCATCGCGCAGCAAGACCGATACCCATTTTCGATCAGCTTCCCTGGCATCGGTGGCGCATAAACGAGGGCTCCTCTACCAATGAGGTCACCCAGAACTTCCTGCACCCGACTCCAGCGATTCGGCCACGCACGATCGATGATGACCAGTTCAACCCCATCCTTGGCATCTGACAGCGGAGCCATATGTTCGAACTCGTCTGGACCTCCCGTGTCATTTCCATGCTCATCGTGGATGTACTGACCCACGAAACCGAGTGGAACAATGACAGACAAAGTAGTCATCCTACGAGCCTCCGGTGTGCATTCTCCCAGGTGACCTCCTCGCGCTCCTGGCGCAGATCAAACGTCACCCTCGGATCGGTAAAGATTCTTTCGAGCCTCTCAGGGTCGCCAAGATGTGTGCACTCACTCAGATGAGGTGTACATTTCTTGTTCTCGTCAAGCCGGATGCAGGCCTTCCAGGCCATCGCCTTGATGGTGTCGGCGTCGTAGCCTGTGTTGGCCCGGACGCGTCCGTGCTTCCAGACGTACTGGGCGTAGGCGCCGTTGCATTTGATCGGCTGTGTATTGACCACGTTCTCGTCGTAAGAGCCCACCTCGTATTCCATGACGACGCCGCGGTTCTCGTAGGCCATCTTCTGGCCTGCGAGGCCCAGGCGAATGATCATGTCGCCGTCCTCGAGCTGCCGCGAGCCGTCGAAGCCCTCGTCCCAGCCGTTGAGCGTGAGCAGCGTCTCGAGCGGCACCATTGAAAGGGTGCCGCCCAGGAAGCCAATCGCCCTCGTGTCGACGATCTTGCCCTCCCCCGATGGCACCTGCAGGTGGACTCCTCGCTGGTCGCGACCGGTGATGTGGTCCTCCTTGTCGCGGCGCCAGTACGCTTTGTGATAGCACGTCGTGGCCCCAGCCCCCTGGGAGGCCCAGTCGGCCAGCCGCGAGAGGCCGTCAGTCGGGTGGACCTGGCAATCGTCGCTGAAGACCACATGCGTGCCTCGAGCGAGCAGAATGCCAGTGTTCTTCGGCGAGCAGATGCGCAGCAGCTTCTCGTCCTTGAACGGCGTCGATCGATCGGGCACGTGCAGGACCGGCACTCCCCAGTCCTTGTGGGCGAGCCGGTACTCTTTGAGCAACTCGGCGAACCACTCGCGGCGCTGCTCCCAGAGCAGGTCGACGATGATCAGCTCGTAGGGACCGGTGTAGTTCTGAGCGACCATCGAATCCAGCATCATCTGAAGAACGGGGGCAGGAAGGCCAGGGTCGTCCTTACGACAGGTGTGCATCACGACAGATAGCTTCATTCAAAATCTCCAAAGAGCATGGGATCCGTCATCACTGTCACCCACGAGCGCTCGGCGCGCTGCTGTCTCAGATCGAACACCAGGCGGGTATCCTTGTAGATGCTCAGAAGGGAACGCCTGGAGCCTTCCCGCTTGCACTCGTCACCGCTGACGGAGCAGTCCCCATCGAGCTTGAGCTTGACGCAGCAGCCACTGATAAACGTCCCTAGTTGCTCATCAGTGAGTACTCGGTCATTGGCTCGAATCCGGCCAGGTTCTGCATCCCATAGCGGGTAGCAGTAGGCGCCGTTGCACTTGGACGTCATATGGTTTCGTACCTTGTCGGCCTTGCAGCTCTTGAGCGCAAACTCGACGCAAGTAGGATGTCCCTCGAGCGCCATTTTCAAGTTCAACGCACCCAACCTCTTGGCCATGTCGGAGTCCTCGAGCTGCCGCGACCCGTCGAACATCTCGTCCCAGCCGTTGCACTCCAACATCGCCTCGAGCGGCACCATCGACAACGTGCCACCCAGGTAGCCGATTCCGTCGGCCCGGACGACCTTCGTCTTGTCGGTGCCCTCGATCTGATACGACATCCACCTGGAGTCGATCTCGATGGGGCCATAGCCGTTGTCCCGATGCAACCGGCAAGTCGCGCCTGCACCATTCTCTCCCCACGAATGGAGCCGCTCCAGGGCGTCCACGGACCACTCCTGCCCGTCGTCACTGAAGATGACGCACTTGCCTCTCGCGTAGAGTAGTCCCGTGTTTCGAGCGGAGCAGATGCGGATCAGGCTAAGGTCCCGAAAAACGCTGTCCTTGTCCGGAATGTGTAGGATCGGAAAGTCAAAGCCGTCGCCGTTGCATACGTCGTCGACCCACTCCATGCGCAGGTCCCAACAGAGGTCAACGATGATCAGCTCGAAGTCTCGGAAGGTCTGCCGTCGGAGGTTCTCTGCGATCTTGTTGAGGACGTGCCAATCCGAATGATGCACAAAGGGATAGTCCCCCCGACACGTCGTGACAATGACCGAAAAGAAAGGCGCTCCGCTCATGACGCCCTACGCCTCCTCAGGATGATCATATTATGACGGCGCCAGGACGGGAACGTGAAACGCTGATCAGCAAACCACGCATCGGTCATCTCCTCGTCGCTCTCCCAGTCCTCGTCCTCGAGTCTGGCCTTCCACCACGACCGGTAGCGAATCGTGACGTGGCCGCTTACGGCTAGCCACTCCAGCTCCGAGGGTATCGGTTCACCCTTCTTGATGGTGAACGAGTTTTCGTCGTCCGGAGCAGCGCAGATATTGAAGATAATGTACCTACCGGCCGCCTGCTTCAGCGCTTCGATAGCCTCGTCCAGATCGTCCTCGAAGATGTGTTCCATCACGTCGAAAACTGTCAGGACGTCGAACCGCCGATGCGAAAGGTCCTTGGTCGAGCCCACCTTCATATGCTGCTGCATCCCGGGAGCACTGCTCGACCACGCCGCCGCTGACATGTCGATCCCCTGCGCCTTGACGTCGGCTTCGATCATGCGCTTGAGGAACCAGCCTCGCCCGCAGCCCACATCGAGCAAAGAGTTGGGCTTCATCTTCTGGACGATCAGGTCACGGATGACGTCCCACTCGCCCCAGTCACCTCGGGTCGGGTGGTAGACCATGAACTCACCATGAGGCTGACGGAAAACGCGGGCGCCGAAGTAGTAAGAGTCATCGTAGTCGTCAACCTTGAACTCGCCAGCCTTCATACCACGCTCGATGCCAAGGCCGTGTTGCGCCCCCATTGCTGTCAGGACGGGGCAAAGCGACTCGAGCATCAAACCCTTCAGGTAACCGCTGTAGACGTTGAGTGCTTCCTGGTCAGCGTGCCTTGATCGGACAGCGTCGTGGATCTTTGCACCGATTTCAGCAGCAGGAATCCCCCAGTCGGCGACACGATGTCCCAGTCCGGCGTGGTGCATGAAGCCGTTTACCTTGTCGTAGCCGTTGAGCCAAGGATAGGTCACGGCATAGCAGGGTCGCCGCGACCCGACGGAGAAGACCAACGGGTGAAGCCGACCAGCGCTGACCACATAGTCCGCGTTTCCGATGATCCACTGGAGCTTCGCCGGATCATTCCAGACATCTTTCATCACCGCAGCGTCGTTGCACTCCTTTGCGACGTACTCGGAAAAACGTTCGTCGGCCATGCAGAATGGCACGAGGACGACGGTCTGCAGCTCCCTGGCCATCGCTGCGTAGGCATGCTTTGCCACCAGCAGCTGCCGCTCGACATCGTCGTTCCGAACCTCTCGGACGATCAAGACACCATAGGGTTTTGTCGGGAGGTCAACTTCTTTATCCGGGAGTAGATCCATAGCCAGATCCGCCCCAGCATGCGCCGTGATCCCCATCGCGCCGAGGACGTCGACGCTCGCTCGATCGCGGACAGATATATGGTCGAAGGCGGCGAGCGCAGCTTTCGTCAGAGCGACCGACTTTTCACCGCCCCTCAGGAAGTCGTCCTTGGCCGAGGTCCCAATCCTCGCCACCAGCGAGGCGCGGCCCGACTCCTTCGCCATGGCGACCTGCTGCAGCCCATAGAGCGCAGAGAGGTCACCACCGCCGACGATGATGATATCCGGTTCCTGGACGGTCTCCATATCGTAAACCGAGATGATGTTCCG
>JGI10211J14876_10000342_pt1 | contig 19722 bp, 35 predicted proteins | sample Etolagsediment_FD_14876 | JGI IMG/M metagenome (IMG submission 14876)
GAGCATTATCGAATACTTTAGCATTATCGAATACTCTAGCATTATCGTATACTATAGCATTATCGTATACTATAGCGTTATCGAATACTTTAGCATTATTGTACACCCAAGCATCTCTATATACCCTAGCATTATTGTATACTTGAGCATTATTGTACACCCAAACATCTCCATATACCCTAGCATTATTGTATATTTTAGCGTTATCGAATACTATAACATTATCGAATACTCTAGCATTATCGAATACTTTAGCATTATCGAATACTCTAGCATTATCGTATACTATAGCATTATCGAATACTCTAGCATTATCGTATACTATAGCATTATCGGATACTTTAGCATTATCGGATACTTTAGCATTATCGGATACTTTAGCATTATCGGATACCCAACAATCTCCTTCTTGAGAGAGATTTTTCTCAGATTCAATAAATCCTCCTAAATCTCCTGTTTTAACGTCTGAGAAATCTTTTAAGGCCCTGATTCTATGCAGGTGTGTGTGGTAGGGATGCTCAATATCAGTTATCTCGTACTTCATACAGAGAGTATACTATATTATTTAGGCTTGTCAAGGGTAAATTTCGAAAACTAAAGAAATTATCTGCCTAAAGCTCTCGTTCAGGCCCGTGTACACATTTTACAACTGGGTGGCGGAGGGAAATGCCCCCGTGCTTATTCTTAGTCTCGTGCAAAAAAGCCACCGTAATAACACAGCCTATCAGTTCGGTTGGGTTATTATAATAACGTAACCTCTCTTCTATAGTCCACCCAGAGCCCACACGCACCTCGTTTCCTTTATATTGGAAGGTGGCAGCCCCCATAAGGTCCCGCTCCTCCGTCAAACCCTCTACCAAAACGCCCATACGCCCTGGGATGATGCCGGTGACTGTAACCTCAGCGTCGCTGGACTCCTTCACCTTCAGTATATCTCTGGACCTCTTCGGTTTATGTTTGGCATTTTTTCTAAGAATTAGTCCTTCCCAGCCTTCTTCGCGGGACTTCTCTAGGTAAGAATCAAACACACATTTATTGGTTATAGGGGATTGGACAACTGGTACTATGTTAGGCCGATTAAGTTCTTTGACAATAGAAGTATAATCCCGCACTCTTGCCGCAAAGTCTCCTCCCTGGGGGCGGATACAATCAAATACATGAAAAACCGCGTTGGTCACTTCGGCATTCTTCCTGCGGATAAGAGAGACAATGCCCTGAAAGTCGTCCTCACCTTCCGCCTGCAATGCAACCTCCCCGTCTAATGTTATATCTTGGCCCTTCCAACCAGATAGAGAATCTACTATGCCTGGAAGAGTGGTAATTTCCCTACCGCTGCGGGAAAGGAGTAGGGGCTCCTCGCCGTAGCGGAGGATGGCTAGGCACCTAACACCGTCGAGTTTCCTAGAAACAAACCAGTCCCCCTCATCCCATACCTCCTCCCCCTTCCACAAAGCCCCCAAAGAGACATTAAACTCGGGCAAGGTGGGTATCTTGCAGGATTTTAAGGCGGCATTGAGGGTTTTAAGCCCAACGCCGACTTTCAAATCTTTATCTAATATCAAATTGGCTACTTCTCGTAGTTCCTGAGGCAAAGGGAATAAAATATCCTGCCAGGCTTGTATGGCCGCATTGCCGGATAACTCCCCAGTCTGAAACAAACAAAGGGTCTCGAATAAAGAGCGAGACTCTAAGCTCTCCGTAGGTTTGTGTACCTTGGAGGAGGTTAAACGAAACCTAATATGAGGGTTATAAACTAACCTCAATAAATGGACAGGGCAACTATTACTATTAAAGGAGGAAGAAAGGATAACCTTCTTCTCCTTCGGCGAATTAGCGCTACGCAAGCGGCGTATAAGCTGGCGCAACTCCTGTAAATGCTTAACATGCGTGGGTGTCTCCATAGTAAACCCCTAATTTAAGTAAAAAATAAAGCCTACCGCACACAGTAAGAGGGATGTTTTAATCATGCTCCAGCCCTCTAGCTGGCAGCCTGTGCCGCCCATTCCCCCGCCCAAGGCCAAAGCGAATAAAGCAAACGGCAGATAAAGTAAGGACAAAAGCCAGAAAATAATAGCAAAAACCAAACAAACCATAACACCTCCTAATTTAAGTAAAGAATAAACCCCATTAATATGAAAATAACCGCCGACTTCAGGTGATTCCCTAACTGAAGCTGAAGAATCCTGGGCAGATCATCATATCTAGTGTCATCTGGGGCGTCTAACGCGGTCAGGCAATAAGAATATCCGCACATGGCGGCGAGCACCCAGCAAACAATAGCAAAAACAAAACAAGTCATTTTGGGCCCTCCAAGATATTAAGGTGAAATCTCCTACAATACTCCGCGATTAAATAGGCGTCTGCATTCTCTTTTACTATTTTCTTATTCTCTGCCGGAAATAACTCCTTAGCTAGTTCCTTTAATTCATTTTTGTGGGCGTTTTTTATCTTTGCCCGCTCATTGGCAGTCAAGCCTTTTGGGTATTTAGTGGGCTCTTTGAACTCCCTCTGCCACTCCTTTGCCCCCACTATTGAGTGCTCTGTGCCATGGGAGTTAAACATCCCCAGTATCCGCCCATACGCCGTACCAAAGGTAAAGACGGACACTACGCCCTGTCTAGGCCTTGAGTGTACTCTCTCTAGCATAGCAATCTGCGGCAGAGAAAGCTGTTTAGCTACTTCTGCCCAGATGTCTTCTGCGTCTTCTGACTTACGGGGCTTAAATCTCCTCATATAGTTCACCTGCCCACATATATCGAGGCTGACAATCCCCCCAGAGGTACCAGGGTCTATTCCTGTGTAGAGCATTCTTCCTCCTTTGTTTGTTCTTTATAATTGATTGTAATGCTGGGGGATAGGCAAGCAAAGAGCAATAAAGGGGATAAGAGCAGTAGACACGGCACTACGAATATTATCGTAAACAACAGGAAAACAATCACCTATGCCATTTGAAGGCAGGAATCCACAGCAAGGGGACTACCACTCGCACATTATGTTCTTCTAATTTATCCATAGTGTAGTATTTTTATTACTCTAGCTTTTGTAGCGATGTTATTACCCATGTGCCACTGTTTGAGGCCGTCACATTCAACTTCTACTAAATACTTACCTGCCCCAAATCCACTATGATGGTCGGCGGCCTCAAGAGAGTCATAAATATTAATGGGTCCTATAACACGCCATAAGGTGGGGAAAATATCGAATGCGGATAATAAGGCGTAATATGTCATATCTTCTTTAATATCTTTCGTGTCCGAAAGCCCGTCGTTACTTGCTGAGGCCCCTTGAATAACAGCTCTTGGTCACTCCCCCCGAAATCAGGCCCTATTCCATACCCGTAAGACATGCCAGAGCCGTCTATGGCCTCACACAGCTCCTCTGGGGACATTGTGTAAATGCCGTTATCTTCCACCTCTACTAAATAGCCCTTCCAACCAGCGTACTTTGCCAGACTCTCCACCGAAGCTGGATATGCCCACACCATCATATGGTCTGGTTCCCAATGCCACGTTCCAGGAAAAAGGCAGGGCAAGAGAGTGTAACATTTCATAGCTTCCACCAATCTAATATCTTTGTTATTTTTATTGTCGTTGTTAAGAGAGTTATTCTCTCTATCTCTACTAATATTAGCCTGCCCTCTTTTAGTCCCTCTTTGTTTCTACGGGATAGGTCGTTAATTGCTTCTTCAGGTGTAGCCCAAGTCCCCTTCCCATAGGAGGCCTCTCGCCACAAACAGTCCCCCAGACAACAACTATCCACTACAGTATATCTCATCCTAATATCCTTATTATTCTTCCCCCATCCACTATTTCCAGGTCCCCGTTAACCTTGGGTGAGCTGTCGGAGTCAATCAATATAACCCGCCACCCATCTTGGGGGCTCTTGGAGTTAAGTTTGTTCACGAACTGCGTGGCCTCAAGTGCGGAGAGGAAGACAGTAAATCGTAGGTCATTAAGCACCCAAGGAATGGCGGCGTGAAAACAAGAGCAAGAATAGTACTGATATTTCATTTTATTATTTTAATTATCCTGTATTCACTCACGAACATGTCATAATTCGTCCCCCCGAAGTGAGATTCCAGCTCATGATAATCAGGAGATACTATCTCAACTAACCGTTCAGTCTCGTGGTCTCGATAACGATTGGCCTCTCGCGGGTCATAATAAACTGTAATATCTTTATGCACCCAGCACCACAGCTCATCTCCAATCAGAGACACATTCGCGAGATATTTATACATAATCTTCTAGGTTAAGGAGTTTACGTCCCTCGTCCAACAGCACTTTCTTTTGCTCTGGTATTCCGTCCTCTGCCGCAGAGTCGAAGCACTTGTTACAATGGATACATTTCTTTGCTCGCGTATCGTTAGCATTTGCACACAGCTCACCGCCGCTAGGCAGTCGTTCTTCTTTGATTGCCCGCCAGATGTAGTCTGCCTTACGTGCGCAGGCCTTCCACTGGGATTCCTCGTAATTATAGGGAAGGACTAGGCTTTCCATCGTATCCCGGTTAATGTACCAAAATAATGTACTCTCTTTACCCGTGCATTTTTGGTAAATAGCCGCCTGCATCTTATAGGAGGCTGGGATGTCTCCAGTCTCTTTCAGCTTCTTAAACCCATAATTTCCAGTTGTTTTAATCTCCAGTAATTGAAGGTTGGGCTCTATGCCATCTAGCCTCTCCCTGAAGCCGCGAGGGTCTTTCTTATATTCTTTTTGGTTGGATGTAATCGCCTCGATACGATTAAGACACACAAAGCCGTCTAAATGCCCCTTAAAACGGTACTTATCGTCCTCCACGAAAAGCTCCTCGTAAAGGGCATCAGAGCGCAGACTGAAACCGTTGTAAGAGGGCCCGTCTACGGGCCACCATTTCCCCCACAATACGCCCATCTGCCCCAGGATGTCCTGCAAATAGCTATGGAGATAGGTGCCCATATCCATCATCATCTGGGCCTTCCAGTCAAACTTCTTGTTGGGGGCAGGATACCAGTAATTAAGTACAAATTCACGGGGGCATAAATACCCAATAGAACTAGCCCTAATATAATCCGTAAAGGAATCCTGGGGCGGTTTCGCATTCTGCCAGGCTTTTACCGCACGAGATATTCCGTCTCCTTTGAGTGGATTATCCCCCTTCTTCAGGGGGGCTTTGGTGTTCGGCAGTACCGAGGACATTGCTTCTCTAATATCTATCATTATCGTTATTAAAATCCTTCTAGTTTAACTAGTAATCTGACCGCCAACTCTAATCTCTCTTCGTCTGACGTTTCATCCATTCCAATGCAAGGCCCATTGAGGGGGCAGAAATCGCAGTATTTCATGCACTCGCAGTCCCCCCCCGCCCCTCCTAATTGCACTCAAGACCTTTACAACACAACTAATCAACTCCGGGGCGAAGTTATACAATCGTTGTATCTGTTGCTCCGAAGGGTTTAACCTGGAGTGTTTAGTAGAGCTAGAGGGCATTATTCCTCCTCCATAGGTGAATATTCACAGTTTCCTCTCATCATGTTGAACCCCTCTTCCAACCTGGCCCCGGGGAGACGCAAGAAATCACTTCGTCCTGGATGCTTTCGCCCATTCAACATCATGCTATCTCGCCTACCGATTTTCTTCTCGTCGCAATGATGGTTTCTGTCCTCTCCTATCAATTCGCCACAGGCTATGCAAGTGTTGGTAGCTTTTCGGACATTTAATTCCAATTCAAGAAGGGTTTGACTCATTACTCCTCCAATCTTTCTGCCGCAACCTTAAAAGGGCAGGCTTTCTCTACTTCTGGTTCTTCCACCGCCAGTAAATGACATAGTACCTCTACCGCCTCACATCTAGTAATACTACTCTTGAAGAGTACCTCACGAAAAGCACGTCCCTCATTAAGTAGTTCTTGTACTTCGTCTCTATTTACTTCCCATGCTTGTTTAGTCATTCTTTTGTCTCCTGTGGAAAAATATGTTTGTAAATGGCTTGTACCATAAGCCCCTGCCGCACTTCGTTGAGGAAGTTCCATTGCATAGATGCCTCCTCTAGTTCCTTTGTTTGATATTCTGTTAGGCCCTCTAAGAAACCTTTTAACGTGAACTCTTCTAACGCCTCTTGCCCCAGGTCTAGGTCTTCCGTGACTTTCTCCATCTGCTTCTCTACCGTGAGGATGGCTTTACGTGCCTCTTCTACTGTGTAATTAATCATTTATTCGCTCCTTTGCTACTTGAAAATATTTTTCATCTTTTTCAATGCCGATGAACTTTCTGTAACCCTCTTTAGTTGTTCCCACATAGGCTCTAACGGGATAATTGAATCCCACTTGCACGCTGTGGTCCCATAAGGAGGGTCTGCGAGGACCATATCAACGGAATTATCGGGAATCTGGGGGAGAATTTCTAAACAATCTCCTTGTCTCAAGTCAATCATCTTGTCCCCTTTCTAACATATATGAGAATACTGATAGTGGGATTACTGCCCACTCTGATTCTGTTGAAATTGGTGTTTTATCTATCGTAATAACAAGGGCAGGCTCCTTTCCGTCCTCATAGGCCTCTCTTGTTATCTTTGTTAAATCTTTACTATTTACTGAAATCACTGCCCCCTCGGTTTCTTTAGAGTCAATAAGGAAGTTCTTTAACTTAATGTCTCCCTTATATCCTCCAATTGCCCCCGAATTGGGCTGTCTCCTACCCCCAAGTTTCTTAGCGAGGTCCTTCTCGTGCTGATTGATTTCAGCCTTCTTTGAATTGTGTTTTTTGTATACTATTTCTGTCATAGTTTATTGTGCAATCAATTTCACACGACATTTCCTGTTGTTGTTCTTACAATCTCCCGCCATAATGCCGAGCATACCTCGGGGCAAGTATCTAGCTCCTCCTTGAGGGCCTTCTGCGTAGGGTATACTACTCCGTTGAACTCTACCTTGCCCCCGCCTCGGAGGATTAAGTCATGCTGTAGACCAAACTTAACTAACATATCTATGTTATTTACTTGTCCAGCCTTCAGCTTAGAAGAATCCATCTGCCCCACTTTACACTCAAACTCCTGATAAGGACGATAGGTTTTGTTCTTGGCAATCTTACCTTTAATACCCAGTTGCCCCAAAGGCGTATCGGCGAGGTCTTCTCTGCGGATTTTCATTAACTCCACTCTTAGCGAAGGTAAGAACTCTTGCTTCTTGCCCCCAGGGACTACCCGATTATCGCCCATCAGGATACCAATCTTTTCTCTCCATTGGTTAATCATGATGATAGCCGGTCCGATTTCCTTCTTCTTCCACTTACCCCCGATAAACCGCTCAAACCTCCCTAATTGGGTGTTTGTCATAATGGCTTTCTTGCCCATCTGATGTGTTTCTGCGGAGTCTGCCATGAACTTCTCCGGTATCATAGCCTCAATAGAGTCAATAACGATTAAGTCAAACTCATTGCCGTTTAAGGCGTCTGCTACAATATCACACCCGTTTTCGGCGTTAGTGGGTTTAGCTACTAAATAGGAGTCTGGTTGCACACCATTAGTGGCCGCCCACTTCTCGTCAAAAGTGCCCTCGAAGTCCACGACCAAAGAGGCCCCAGGAACGAAATCCTCAGGGTTTACGAAGTCCTTGTGCTTCTTTGTAATATGGTCGAAGTTAGGTACTTGTGCCATGGCGTGCATACACAGAGTAGTTTTACCATTCGACGTACCCGCCAGTAGGAGTGTAAACGCTCCAAACGGGTAGCCTCCTCCAGTAGCAATATCAAGTGATAAGATGTCGCTACGCAGGCGAGGAGTGCCACGTTCGGCTAGTTGGTCAGGGGTCCAAATGAGCCCTTCGCCAGCTCCTTTATCTACTCGTTCCGTGAACCTCTTTAGTCTATCATCCATAATTAAACCTTTTTGATGTTGTCTTCGTCTGCCTTCAACCGTGATAATGCGAACTCCCGAGCTGTTTCATATGCGGCAGGGAGCTCCTCTAACGTGGATGGGAGCGTCACCCCCACAGATAACTTACAGGAATTGAAGTTCCCTTGGTTAATCGTTACTCCCGCACTGAAGTTCACACTCGCCAGTGGGATGTCAGGGAGAGGTTGAATTTCAATCTTCTCTACGTCTGACATCTCCTTTGTAACTACCTTGCCCGCGTGGTAGGATTTTGTGATTGTCATAGTTGGTTGGATTAATGTCTCTTTACTTACTGCTTTTTTCTTCGCCATTTCCGGCCTCCTCTGGGTTTCTAATTTTCTCCGCTAAATCGTCAGGTACGTCATATATTACTATCGCCTGGTCTGTTGTTGGTATTAGGTTGCACCCAACGGCAGCAAGGCACGTGAGCGATACCGCCCAGGCAAAGGTCAACCAGATAGAAACCATAAATTTTAGCGTGCACTTTAACTCGTCAGTTATCCAGTCCAGCATAGCTGCGAATGCCACTATGCCTGTGACCACTGTAACAAGCCCCATAACCAAGGCAACTCCGAAAGCCGCTGCCGATATGGTGTCTAATCGGATTATCCAATATATCATTTGTTCACTCATTTTCGCCATTTCTTTTATCCGCCCCAGGGCAGTACCGCATCATCACGCCAGCGGCCTATGAATAATCGTTCGTCGTTTAAGTCTAACATTGTCTCATCCATGCTGCACCTTAAAGCTGGCTGGCAGCAGCACCTTGCCCAAGGGTCCCTAGAATCTCGCTCGATAGTCTCCACGGGTAGGTGCTTCTTGTCCTCTGGGATAGCAGCAATCAACTTCTCCAGGTCTCGGATAGTCATCTTAACCTGCCTCTTTCTTTGGTGGCGTTTGGCTTTATCTTTTCTCTTCTTGGCCCCCATATTAGCCCCCATAGTCTCGAATAATTACTGTTTTGTCGTCTACCCAATCCCCCACATACTTACCTAATACTATTTGGTCTACATAATCTCGGAACTTTTCCATATCTAGCCCCCGGTCTGGGAGTCCATTAATACTTAGTTCCTTCAGAAGAATAGGCTTTTCTCTTATCTTCTCCAACACTACTAGGTTTGTGAGGGTGATTTCACTCCAACTATCCGCATCTTCCAGGAGGTATTCTTGGAAATCCTCCGTTACACAATTATTACTACTTAGCTCGCGGTAATCTTGGATAGACTCTTCATAAATAATCTCCGCCGCAGGGATTGAAAACCCATTGGCGGCGATTGAATCAATTATCAGTTCTCTATTTTGCACTATCAGCCCCCTTAGCCTTTTTCTTAGCTCGCTTCTTGGCTACTTTCTTTTTGGTTGCCTTCTTTTTGGCTACTTTAGCCTTCTTGGCCACCTTTTTCTTTTTAGGCTTCTCTTCAGGCATGTCAACAGATACTTCAACTGGAGCCACTACAATATGCTCCACTTTAATCTCCTCCCCGACATCTACCTCCTCTTCCGCGGGTTCTTCCGGCACTGGAGCAGGGACAGGCTCAGGAGTCCCCTCTGGTTCGGGAGTGAGCTCCTCTGGTTCGGAGGTAGGTTCAGGGGTAGATACGGGCTCTATGTGTCCTTGCGGCTCATATACCACAGCATCAATATCTTCTCTATCTAACATATTAAACTCTCTTTTCACGTCATTCCATTCCAGTCCGCCTTCACCGCAACCCAACGCAGGAAAAGCCACCTTATAACCCTTTGGTAAGTTTCTGACCACATTCATAATGACCTCTCGCACCCACTCAATGCGGGGCGGGTCGCCCCAACGGGAGGTAACGGCGGCATTGATAATGACAGGACGTTTTCCTGTGATAAATACACTACCTGGGTGAAGATTACCTTCATCGCAATATCTACGGTACATGTGGTAGTTCTCTGGGAATTTGCCCTTAATTACTTTGTCTAATCCGCTGCCGCAGATGCCAGTGCAACTAACCGGATTGACGATTGCATAAGTAAGGTCGCTAAAAATATTACCTTGTTTAAATGTTACGCTCATAATATCTCTCAAACAAATGGTTTGAGTCCTTCCTTGTTAAGTTTATTGAGGATTTTAGTTGTTTCTTTTTGGGGCAGGTTACTATCATGAATGCCCCAAGTCTCACCGTCAGTGGTTTTAAACGAGGCATTCTTCTTGAATGTGCCAAATCTAGCGTAGGTGGTTGTCTTACGACTAAATCCTGTTATCTCCTGCTGTGTGCTGTAATTCAATAGTTTCACTTTTTCTTAAATCCTAATTTGTGATAGATTTTAGTTCTTGCGATAGACATACCCTTCTGATAAGGGGTCTGGAATATTGGGTCAATCACGAGTAAGTCTTTTTTTCCTGCCGCCGGTCTTTGTATCCTACCCACTACCTGCTCTACGTCCGAACGAGGGGTTGCCAATAGTAGTGTATCCAGTGCGGGACAATTTGTGCCTTCGCCGAAGATACCGTAAGTACCTAGAATTATATCGCATTTTAGGGCTGCCTTTCTTTCTGCATCTGTTTTGCCCCCGATATAAACACCGGTGGAGAAATGGTCCTTCAGTAAAGTATGAAGTAGGGCTATTTGGTCCCGTCTATCAGACAAACAGAGTATCTTCCGCCCAGAGGCTGCTGCGTCACCGAGTGTCTTCGCAAGCCATGTATTGTATTCGGGGCTCTCTGAAATTGCAGTCAAGTAGGCGGCATTCATCATCTGTCTGCCCCGCTTGAACTGCTTGTCTGTTAGACTGGTTTTCCACGGCACTTGCAGGTACTTACCAACGAGTGACTCTGTTTCCATTGAGTGTTCTATCTTACCTACGTGTTGCTTCCATACATCTTCTAATCCATCTTTCCGCCGCCAGGTGGCAGAGACAGCTAATCTGTACTTAGCTGGAAACATCTTCAATACCTGCTCAAAAGTCCTAGCAGAGTATCTATGCCCTTCGTCGTAAACGACAATACCAAAACGGTCTACAAAGTCCTCAGGCAGCTTATCTTTGCGAGAGAATAACGTCTGTGCCGTGGCGGTTACGAAATGCTTGTCCTTGTAATCCCAGGTGTTTCCCTGTACATGACCATGCAATACGCCAGGGAAGAATGTCTTACCGTCTTTCTGCCACTGCTTGGATAAATCCTCTTTGTGTACTATAACTAAGGCCGTGGTATTTAACGCTGCTGCTATTGAAAGCCCAAGGAAGCACTTCCCCACACCACATTTACCCTCTAATAGTGCTCCGTTACCGACCTTAAACTTCTTTACAATAGCGGCAATGGCTTCTTTCTGCCCCGGTCTGTAACCGCCACCATCGAAGTATACCTTTGGCCACCCCATTGGTGGGCAGGTTGTCTTATCCTGGTATTTGTAATTAGCGGCTTTTGTGCGGGGCAGACCAAAATAGTCGTCGGTCTCATCATATAATTGTACTTCTTCTGAATCTCCCTTGTATGAAATGGAGTACATAGTGAGGTCCTGCCGCAGCTTATCAAGGGACTTTCCCCCTGCTGTATTGCCCTCTTTAGGCAGCCATAGCATGTTAGATAGAATATTATTCATCATAAATTTCCCATTCTATGTTTCGTATCTCCTTAGAAGCCATCAGTATATCATGCGACATGGTATTAAGGGATTCTACCGCAAGATTATTACTAGCCGCGAACCTCCTTAGACCCTCCAATAATTGAGCATCCTGCTTCTTCTGCCGCCAACGCTCAGCCTCTTCGGGAGACTGCTTTTCCGTGTGTTCTATGAACCAATCAGGTAGATCAGGGTAATCTGTCATTCTACGTAGTTCCAGGTTTTTCCGTTATCATTTGTGTAAGCCATCTGATAAATAGGTTCTACTTCTTCCCCCAAGCTCTTTTTATGGGAGATAAACCACTCTGGGAGGTCTGGGTATTTTTCGTACATAGTGTAGATAGTGTTTCCTACGCTAATGCTACGGGCCGGACCCGATTCAAATTCTACTCGCATTAGTCCTCCTCATGCTGATGGGGTACATAATGCTGGACCCCCGTAAAAGGGTCTCCCCAGCCATTCCTATATGTTATGCTAGTGCCAACAGGTTCGTCAATAGCTTCTCCGATGTCTATCTTATGCTCCTTAAACCATTCCGGCAAATCCGGGTACTGTTCTTCTAGCTCCTCCAGAGTGAGCTCCCCATGAGCTATTCTGTTTAGTTTATCTGCTACTTCTTTCCTCTTTTCCGGCGACTTACAGCACTCTGGCAATTCAAGTCCCTTGCTGTAATAGTGGTGTGCTTGTTGGTGCTCGAAAGCATCCTCAAGCGGATAACCAGCTTTCGCCTCAAACCAACCCTTAACTATCTTTGGCATTCCCATTATTTAGCGTCTCCCCAGGAATCTGTAATAACTGCTTCTGTCCGCATTGGAACAGCTAATTGCACCGCGTGCTCCATATCATACTCTAATTTAACCTTTACATCCTCAATGATGTCTTCTCTTACCTCAAATACTACTTCGTCATGTACCATATTAACTGGCCATACTCCGTTTAGCCATGTCCCCTCTTCTATGAATCTCTTCCGCATATTTGCCATTGCCAGCTCAAGCAAAGCACATGCAGATGACTGGGGGGCGAAGTTAATAAACATATTGAAGGCATTCTTAGGCTTGTCTCTAATGACATCACGTAGTATTCTTCGCTTCCTGCCGAAAATATCTATCACTACGCCTTTTTCGTACAGGCCTTTGTGTAGACGGCTGTGCCAATCGGCCACACCCCGGTATGTGTCCATGAACTTATGGATAATCACTTCCCAATCATCCACCGATATAGTAGGATATTCAAAGTGCATTCTCCAGGCCGATGCCCCGTATACTAGTGCGAAGTTGCACATCTTCCCATTATTCCGATTACCTACTTCTCGAATGTTTTCATAGGTGGTTTGGTGAAGGTCTAGCCCGTGCCAGAACCCTTTTCCTCCCTTTAGTGCTGCTTCGTCCTCTGCCGCACCACAATCGGGGCACTGATGAAGGATTACTGTATCTTCTCCCTCTGCCCCGCAAGTACCACATACCCAGCCTTTAAAGGCCTCTAAGAACATCTTGTCCTGGGCAATGTGGGCAATCATCCGTAACTCTACTTGCGAGTAATCCGCAGTTATCAGCTTACAGCCCTCCCTGGCTACGAATCCTTTCCGTAAGCTGATGTCTCCTACTCCCTTCTCCTCCGCAATCCTTGCGAAGTATTTATCAAACCTCGCCACACAGTTCTGTAAATTGGGATTACTGCACCTTGTGCGGCCCGTAGAGCTCACTAGCCAGAAATCTGGGTGAATTCTGTTCTCTTTATCGGACAAAGCACGGTTAGTGAGGGGCTCTACATAAGTAGAAATCATCTTATTCGCTACGCGGTTAGCGAGGATTTTTTCACATACTGGGTACTTATCCGCCAACTTCTTCATCGTCGTATTGTTGACGGAGAATCTATCTCCTGAAGGTGTCATCTCCACCCCCGCAGTAGAGTAATTCAACTCATGGAATAGCCGGTCAGCTAGTTGGGGACCACTACTTAAATTAAGCTCCCCGATAGCCTTGTAAACATCCTCCTGAGATTCATCGCGTATCTTCTGAAAAGCCCTTAGCAGGCGTCTTGCCCCATCTACATCCCATTTAAATCCTGTAATCTCCATATCGGCAAAAGCAAACTCTGTAGGCATTAAAATCTTATAAAATACCTTGTCTAATCCCTGCTCAAATAGCTTAGGTCTGATGTCTTGCCACAGCTTAAATGTGTACCTTGCGTCATCTTCTGCGTATGCGTAAAAATCCTCAGACCCCCAAGCCCCCTTGAAATCCCTCATTTGATGGTCATAAATAGACTTCACAAGGGGCTTGAGGCCCAACTGATTGGGTTTTAAATTATCATTGAGGAGATTCATCCCTACCATAGTATCCACTAAATTGGGATAATCGTTAGTAGTAATGATTCCTGCCCCAACAAGGCACTTGAGGTCATACTTCCCATTATGGGCGATTGCCTCTAAATCCGCCTTAAACAACCGCCGAATAAGCTCAGTATAGACGACTTCATCGGTCACATATTTAGTAAGCCCTTCTGTGCCGAACCCTACACCATCCAACGTAAAGTCCTCCGAGTAGGGCTCTAGCCCTATCTCGTGCTCAATGTCGAAAGCGTAAGAGCCACACTTCGTGGCTGCTTCAATAAAGTCGTCTATAAAGGCCAATCTACTCTCCTAGTCAAAGTCAATCTGGGCTTCTGTTCCTTCTACTCCTTCTGTGCCCTCGCCCCCGAATGGGGACACCGCCTCTTGCGTAGGTGCATTGAGGTTTGCACAGAGAATCTTCAATGCTGCGGCGGAAGGCTCAAAATAACGGCCATAATCCAGTTCCTCTACGTCGTCCGCGGGGAATTGGGAAAGGTCCGCCATATCTACGAAGTCAAAGTCATCGCCGCTACGAGGAGCCATCTCATCCGTAGAACGAGCAATCGTAAACTTCGCCCCTACGAGTGAGCCCGTGAGCTTCTTCTTTTCCCGCAGACGAGCCAACTTACTATCAAGTTTAGCGGCGGCACGGGGCTTGAGGATTAGGAACCTACGACTATACATAATAGGTTTGCCTGTCTCTTTGTCCAATACCGGTTTACCCTCCTTGTCCTTACGTGGAGTCATATCCAATACTGTGTAGACTCTTACCCCTGCCGCACGTTTGACGGCGGGATTGGATTCGGCAATCTGACACAATGGACATGGTGCCTCCAAAGCCGACATACAAGTAACATCCTTGAAGTATTTACCAACCTTCACACTGTGTTGGGGGATGCCTACATGCTCTCCCTCTTCCGTGAGGAAAATAACGTCTTTATCCTCCCCCTTATTAAGTGAGAACTTCATATAAAATGGCAACTTATCGTAATTAGTGTCGCCTACGTCGTTGCCCCGCGCGTTTCGCAAAAAATCAGTTCCTGTCATATTCCATCTCCATTGTTATGCCCCCGTGGGCCGTGTCTTGCCCCCATGGGCCGATTTAAATGATTCCTTTATTTTTTAGCGTGTATTTATCTTCTGAAGTGAGTGTGTTCATATCTATGCCCTCAACTCTCCCACGATGCTCCCAAAGCAACATAAGGGTTTGGCGGGAGCTGAAATCGGAGGTCGGTAACACATCAATCATTTCTGGAAATTGATGTAATAGGGTGTATCTACTCTCAGCGGACAGATGGCCTACACGCTCCGCATACTCCATCGGGGAGAGCATCTTAATTATCCGACAGTGGCAATAACCTCTACCTATTTCAGTGTATTCAATTAAGAGGAAGTAAGTAATTTCGTCTGCCACTCGTTCAACGTAATTATCTGGCTCTATCAAAACAAGAGGGCTTGTTGTCCATTTCCACATACAACCGACGTCAGAAAGCGTTGGTACGGGAATGGCAACAGTCTTGTGCTTGGGTTGACCCACTTAAATGATTCCTTCAGCTTTTAGTCTATCTACGTGGTCCGCGTTTAACCCTGTTATGTCAATACCAGGGGTTCGTTGCCTATGTTCCATAACTATATTAAATACTTCATAGGTGTTGAAATCATCTGTCTTCAGTATGCGGCATAGGCAAGGGAAGTTGTATGCCAATATGTATCTGCTCCGATTATTTAAGGGTCCTACGTAACCTAAATATTCCTCTGGGGAGAGAAGCCGCACCACCCTATTATATCTTGGGGGCCCTCCGAGTATTCGACTAAGGCGAAATAGCGAGGGGCTCCGGCATTATCTATCAAATAATCGTCAGTACGATGGGGCGGGACAATCGTAGCACGCCTCTCCCATATAACGCCTGGGAGAGGCCTCCAACCCTCACTTAATGGGTAAGCTTTCAACATAGTCATAATCTACTCGCGCCCCCTAACACCTCCTGTAGCTCCTCTTTTGTCATTTCCCCCACATCTTTATCGCCTGGATTACAAACTTTTACGGAGTATACATTATCCTCTAGTAACTCCATGGCTTTTCGTGTGCCTTTTCTCCCTGCCGCATCTCCGTCAAAGCACAGGTATAAGTCTGCGTCTAACCCTAATACCATATCTGCTTGAGGTGTGCTTAATTCTGCCTTCCAAGTACACACTGCGTTATATCCTAGTGTTCTTGCCCGCAATACGTCAAAAAAGCCCTCTACTATTAATACTTTATTTCCTTTTACTAGGTCTATGCCCCCAAGTGAGTACGAAGCACTAAATCCGAAGTAATTGTAGTATTTGGGCATACTGTTGATTGCTCTGCCTACTGCCCCCTGTAATCGCTCTTGTTGGTCTCTTACTGGGAATACTATTCTACCGTTCTTTACGTCATAACGGATGTCATATAGGTCTACTACCTCTTCTACGCCCCTACTTTTAAGGTATTCCATTGCCGCAGGCTCCATACTAGCAGGAGGAAAGCCGTCTAGTATCATATCATGCAAATAATCCACTTTGGGGGGAGGCTCGAAGTTATACGCCTCTTCCTCGTGAAGTATAGCAAACTTACTACTTAACGACGGCCGGTCTTCTGTCAACAATTTATCTGCTAATACTGCCGCCTCTGCCTTACCAGAGAACTGGGCATAGTGATTAAGTAACTGCCACACTGCCCCCTGGCTCCCGCAAGCAAAGCACTTATACAAAGAGGTTTCTCCTTCTCCGTACTTGATTGATAGGGAGGGTTTATTATCCTGGCCGCTCTCGTGTGTCCATTCCGCCAGGGGGCAGCATATACTGACCTGATTACCACTATATTGAGAGAGTGTTGAGGTGTCAACGTTCATTACACCTAATACTCCCACCAGCTCTTTAAAGTTCAATTTGATAGCCCTCCGTGGCTGCCTCGTCCCCGAAGGGACTAGGCGTGTCTTCCGTGATTTCTGAGAAATCCATCTCTTTCATGTTCCAATTGATACGGATATTGCCGGAGGTATCTCCGTCGTTTTCCCGTATCTTCAGGAAATGGACTTCCATCTCATTTAACAATCTAAGTCCCTCATCCGCATACAAGCCTAATACTACTGGAGGGTTAATTACCCACTCCTTAGCGTATCTCATGTTCCAGGGCCGCATACTTTCGTTGCCCTTTGTTTTCTTCCCGGTTTCATTTGCATCCCCTAATTGTGTGGTTACTACCCAGGGAATATCTGACGTAAGTGCCGCACGCTCTAGTTCCATGATAACTGTTAGCGAGGCCTCGTATTGGCTATTTGTCTTCCTGGAGGGTTCAAACTTATACCCCCCGTCAATTAATACGATGTCGGGCTTATGTTCCATCACAGCCGCAGTTACATCTGTGACTGTTCTTATTAAATGCTTGTCGGCAAACACTATGTCTCCTGCCCCATCTGGGGTAGTACCCATCTTATGTATTAGTGCCTTCTCCTCACTCTCTGTGAAGGTCGAGCCTCGCAGCTTACCAAAAGGGATTTTATGGCTAATTGCGTCAATTCTCCTAGCCATGTGGAAGTTGTCCATCTCCATAGTAATGAATAGGACTTTCTTCCCCTTCTTCATTGCATCTGCCGCACTGATACACAACCACCAACTCTTGCCCGTGTTTTGCATAGCCGCTACCACATGCAAACAACCATTTACCCAGCACTGTATAGCGTTGTTAATACTCTCCCATAGTGTCTCTACCCCTGGGAGATTCTCTTTCTTCTTGCCGTCAATGTAGGATTGGAGTCGTGCCTCTGCGTTTTCCGTGTAGTGTAATACTCGCCCTTTGCTCGTCTGGCCCAGTATCTTAAACCCTGCCGCCATTACAGCTTCTAGGGCTTCTTCCGGCTTCCTGTCCTCAATAAGCTCTGCTGCACTCCCCAAAGAACTCGTTAGTTCCTTAGAGATTGACCGCTTACGCACCAAATCCGCTACATAGTCAAGGGGCTCCACCTGCTCTGGCAGGGAAATCTTCGTGCTTTCCTCTACCATTGAGGGGGTGGGGTAATGCCCGGAACTAAGGATATAATTCCTAGTCCAATCAAAGCACTCTCGCCCCTCGCCAGATAAATCCCCACTGGAGATGTTATATTCTGTGAGCTTAGAGAGGTCCTTCTCTTCGATTAGGCTTCTAGTGAGCCTCTTTCCTAGTGTTGACATTATTTAAGTTGTTTTCTTATTTCTTTTCTAAAAGCATGCCCCGATACCGTCAGGCCCCCAGTTCGCGCCTCTAGCACAGAGTGTAGGGCAGGATAGCGTTCTTCGATAGCTTTCCAGGTTAGATTAGTAGTGATAATCGTACACAGGCAGTTCTCTGCTCTAGCTCTAATCAACCATTCCGCAGACTGCTCTGTGTATCGTTGGTCCCCCACTTGAAGTAGTAATTCATCTAATACGATAACAGGTGCGGTAGTAAGGCGTTCCAACATAGTCATATTCTCATCGAACATAACCTTCTCTATCTCGTATTTAGGGAGATTCCGTGCAGTAACCCAACAACCTAGAATGCGTTTCTCTGCCGCAGTTTTCAATAGAATAGAGCCTATTGCGGATTTACCTACCCCATATGTACCACTCAAGAGGAGGTTTTTGGGACTTCGGATATTATCTACAAGATTATCAATATACCCAATCAATGCCTTTTTGTGAGGGCATTTTTCTGGTATTTGGTCTAAAGAGGCGTTCCAATGCTCTTTAGGGATGCGTAGATACTCTAATACTTTTTGTGGAATCACTTAGTTATTCGGGGTCTTAGCGTGTTATTATCGTGTTATTATTTAGAATTCAGTAGGTTGTTCTTCTAATGCCTTCTCGTCCGCACGTCGTGATACGTGGTCTTGGGTCTTCCTTGACCCTTGCGGGAGGGGTATCCCAGCTTCCTTGTATAGAGAGAGCTTATCGAAGATGCGTTTCGTCGCTATAGTGCTTAGTGTTGGTTTATCTAGGTTTAGGTTTGCTTTAATGGGGTCCCAGTTATCTAGTATCCATTGATACATGCCCTCTGCCGCAGCCGTTGAGCCTCCTGCCCACTTCACAAATCTGCCCGCAAATACGTAGGCTTTTTTCATCTTGGCGTGGTCGTCATCCCCCGTGGGCATTGGGGCGGCTTCTTTAAATACTTTGTGGTAATTATTGTTGTAATAAAGGAGGAACTTGGAAGGTTTCTTCTCTTCCTCAAAGTTAGTGCCCTTTGTTACATCGGCGATAATCTGCTGTTTCGTCTGCTTTGTGAGGATACGATTCATGCTCTCGGAGAGCTTTCGCCTCTTTGTGTCATTGAGGGCACTGCGTAGGTCTTTGGATACCTTGTCCTTTTTTGGCTCTTCTTTGTTAAACAGCCAGGATACTTTAGTGTCCTCTGTTGTACCTAATAAGTAGTATTCATCCTCTTTTGCTACCCAGCCCGCGTGGATGAGGGTTTTTATGTATCTCTCGCAGGTGGCCTCGGGGAGTGAGAGTATTCGTGCAAGCGATTTCACAGTTACACCACTAACAAGCTTACCCTCTGGCTTGTAAACCCTGGGGGTATTTGTGTCATCCGTGGCAATATCTGCCCGCATCTTCAAATAAATATAAAGATGTTCGGGGGCCAGAGATGACCTCTCAAACTTATCTATTACAGGAGCTAATTTGTCCATTGGTCGCTTAACTTCTTCTCCGGTGCTCGTAAAAACTCTTTCCACCAACCAGCGTACATCAAAGGGAGATGATGGTCTCGAAAGCCGTAAAGCCCGCAAGAATAAAAATCATGGGCCTCTACGACAACCGTTTCTCCGGTTGAAATAACTCCCACATCAAGAGTATAAGCACAAGGAGCGTCCGTAAACACCTCTATCATCTCTTCTATCACGCCATAATCCGGGGCTAATCTAAAGTCCCCCAAGTAACATCTAACGTCAAGCAA
>JGI10211J14876_10000343_pt1 | contig 19682 bp, 17 predicted proteins | sample Etolagsediment_FD_14876 | JGI IMG/M metagenome (IMG submission 14876)
GTGGGCCGTTTCAAAATGGTGCAAAGCAACGTGCCCTTGTCTTCTATTGCTCCGTACATCTGCACCTTTTTGAAACGCCCCTGAACGGGCCTTTGTTGTGGGCATTTGACAAAAAAAGACATACACATGCCCCTTCTCAGTCCTTGAGGACGAGTTTTTGGCGATAAGCGAGTAAAAGGACTTTTTAGAAAAAAACAACTGTAATCTAGAAATAATTCATGGTTATAAGCGCAGGATAAACATTGACGCAAGAATTAGATAATAAGAATGGATCGTAATGGCTTCCTCGGTCGCAACAAGGCTTCACCAACTCGAATTAATTAGTCTTTACGCACTAGTCTTTTTTCTGCCAATTATGGAAAGCCCTAAGCACCTCGCCATAGCCTTTTTTTCCATCGGGGCATTAGGTCGGAGATTTCTCCAAAAACCGATTGAGTGGCGAAAGCCAGACACATTTGAGTGGTTGCTGGTTAGTATGTTGCTCGTTTCACTGGCAAGCACACTGGCCAACTGGCCCATAGAACGAGGTTTTCATGGACTTAAAGATCTCTCCTGCATTTTGTTCCTTTTTTGGGCATTATATCGAAACACTTACAAAGAATCTCAAATACGGCTACTTCTCTGGATACTCATCGCAGCAGTGATGCTTGGACTTGTCGAGGGACTCTGGGAATGGAAATCGGGCTTTCGAGGCCACCTTGAATTTCATTCAGCCGGAGTGGTTACTCAGTCTGCTATTTATCTCGGTATATCGATGTTTTTGATGTTTGGAATCTTTCTGGACACCACATCCGGCTTTAGCACCCGTGTTCGCATAGTTATGATCGTATGTCTTCTTTTTTCACTGCTTTGTTTAATAGTCATGGGTAATCGTGGTAGTGTACTTGCTGTTATTGTGATAATGGGATTGTTAAGTCTGACATTGTTCCGCAATAAAAGATTTCGCCTTGCTTTGGAAATTACCCTAACCGTTACAATTATCATGACAATCAGTGCCTATATAGGAAGTGGAAATTCTATTTTGAAGCAAAGAATAAGGCATATTACAAGCAATGTGAGTAAACACGGATTAAAGCTTGATGATATAAGTGGCCCAAATGACAGGCTCCGCTTTGACCACTGGATGGTAGGTTATGCCCAGGCTACACAAGGAGATCACAAACTGCTCGGTGTCGGACCCCGTAATTTTCCATCTATTAAAGTCGATCAACTCAAATTCAGCAGACCTTTAGCAACCTATCCCTCTGTGTGGCAGGTACCATGTCACGCACATAATCTGTTTTTAACCAAGTGGTGCGAAGAGGGAATCTTAGGACTCAGTGCATTTATCCTGTTTCTGACATACGCTGCATTTAACCTCTTTCGTCACCGGCCCCGCCCTGAAAATATCCATTGGACATGGATAGCTTGCTTGGGTGCACTAATAATGCCCATAGTAGCAGGGTCATTTAACTCCCCTTTTATCAACGAATTTGCATGGCTGTCTATGATACTTTTGGGAATTGGCATGGGAAGGCTAAAAAAGAAACAATTGATAAATTCAGTAACTTAGAATGATTATGTAATATTCTCTAAGCTTTCTTAGTGGCTTTGATAATTATTAAACACAGATCCAAGATGTTGATTATTCCTATTTTAAAAGAATATCTTTTTTCATGAATTTTACACTAATTTATTTCCATCGTATCAATTTCCCCTCGGCATCCGGTCAAACAATTCAGGTGATACGGGATTATTATGCAATATCTGAAAGCTTCATCGTTCACCTTCTCTATCGCTCGCCTTTACCTATTAAAGCCGATCAAATAAATGATACATTAGCGGACTATGGTGCTCAATTATCCTCCTATTTTAATTTGCATTGCATAGTTGATGGATGGTTTGGAAAGCATAGGGCAGGAAAAAAAGTAGTTAACCTGATAAAATCATTAAGAGATCCTGTTTTCATAGTTACGCGGGTTCCAGACCATACTGAAACAGCAATTTCGATAAGGGAAAAATTCAGTTCCCATGCGATAAAGGTGATTTTTGAATTACACGAAACAGCCATCCCGCACATGGTCTATCAAGAGCAAAATAGAAATTGGAAGGCATTTCTTAGTCTTACGAAGGAAAAAAAGATATTTCGCAAGGTAGATGGGATTCTTTGCACGGTGCCCACGCAGTTAACAATCTTAGATGAAAAATTTCCACAGCATGCGCCTGCCATTGTATTGCCAAACAGTTATAACCCTGCATTCTTTCAATTTGTGCAGGCGAAAAATAATAAAAGCAAAAAAAGAACTTTTCATATGCGATATGCTGGGACATTTCAGACATGGAAAAACACATATATCATAATTGAGGCCCTGAAGTACCTTCCGGATCACGTTGTTCTGGATGTAGCTGGCGGGAAACTTGGAGCTAATGAAATTACGAAAAAGATGCTCGTTAGCCAAGCTCAAATCCATGGAGTACATAACAGGGTAAACTATTTTGGATTTTTAATGCCAAAACAAGTCTCTTTATTCTTAGCAGAAGCTGATTGTTTAATACTACCGTTAGGCAATAATATGCAGTCACGTTTTTTCACTTCACCGATTAAATTGTTTGAATATGCCGCAAGCAATGTGCCCATGATTGCAACACGCCAACCAACTACTTTAAGTTTACTTGAAGACCGTGTTCATGCACTTATGGTAAAACCGAATTCAGCAAAGGATTTAGCAAGAGCAGTTCAGTATTTACTGCACAATTATGATGTTGGGCAACAGCTTGCTTATAATGCCAAGAGATGGGTAACACAATACTCTACTGATTCCCGTGCTGCTAAGTACAAAAAATTTCTTTATAAACAGATCGATAAAACATGATTGCATACGGTAACTATCCAAACCTTACGAAAGTTAAGCGTATTCTGGTAGTTAAGTTGCGACATCACGGTGATGTTCTGTTAACTTCACCGGCATTTAGTATATTGAAGAATAGACTCCCGAAAACAAAAATATTTGCATACATCTATCAAGAGACCTTACCAATGCTCGAAGGACACCCTGCAATAGAAGGTTTTTATGTATGTGACAATAAATGGAAGTCACTCCATTTTTTTCAAAGAGCATTAAAAGAGATAAATCTGGCACGACAAATAAGGAAAAATCGGTTTGATATGATAATTAATTTGACCGACTGTGAGAGGGGCGATTTTGCCGCATTGATATCAAAAGCAAAATATCGTGTAGGCCTGGTTCCTGAAAAAAGAAGGTTCAAATATAGACCAAACTTATACACCCATATCGTAAAACGTTGTCAGAAACCCAGGCATATGGTTGAGCAGAACATTGATGCACTTAGAAGAATCGGTATTTTTCCATCGGTTCAAGAGAGGGATTTATGTATACATATCCCGCAATTCGTAAGGACAAGTATCTATAAATATTTGAAAAAAGCCGATATAAATAAGCATTCATACATTCTTATACACCCAACATCACGGTGGCTGTTTAAGTGTTGGCCGACAGAAAAAGTAGCAGACTTAATTCACGAATTTAACAGAATACAATATCCTGTTGTGCTTACATCCGCACCAGATAAAAAAGAGCTATCGATGATTCAACAAATTATATCCCTGTGTCCTAATATTCCAATCCTTAATCTTGCCGGAAAACTCTCTCTGAAAGAGCTTGCCGCTTTAATTGAGACTTGCAGTTGTCTTGTTTGTATAGATTCAATGCCCATGCATATTGCAAGCGCCGTAAAAACACCTACAGTAGCTCTTTTCGGCCCATCGTCGGAAGAGGCATGGGGGCCATGGAATAATCCGCATGGGCACGTGATTGCAAAAAACTTCCCATGCCGTCCCTGTAATTTAGATGGCTGCGGTGGAAGCAAAGTTTGTGATTGTTTGGAACAACTGTCAGTTGACAGCGTATTCAACGAAGTCATGAGGTTACTATAGAAGCACTGGCACGTAATTCCTAAATTACAAACGTTTATCTTAGAAAAATCTCAAGAGTAGAAGTGGGGCCTTCCCCATATCTTATTTCCAAGTCATTCCTTCTCTTCAGAGAGCATACCGTGACTTTGATAAATCGCCAAAAGACGAAGCAACATGTTCTCGAGTCCGAATCTAGATGCAAGGATTGGGCGATTATAAAGACCTTTACTTTCATCTTTGCGAAGTCTTTGACCTGTTTGTTCCAGAGCCCAGCGAGCTGCTACCAGATCTCCATAATCGATAGTTGTGATGTCATTAACGCCATCGATAGCCTCAAGAACTGAGGGAATATGACAAACAACCACGGGCAGTCCTACACTTAGAGCTTGTAGGAGGGATTGCGGGACACCTTCAGAGGCGTATGATGTGAAGAAAAAAATGTCAAGTGCTGAAAAAAATTCCTCTACATGCTCTTGATGTCCTGTCAAGATAAGTCGGTCAGCTAGCTGCATGTTCTTAATTTTATCTTGCAACCGCTTCTTTTGAGGACCATCGCCCACAAGAATAAATTTAAAGGGAGCTGACATGGTTGCAGCAGTATCAACAAAAAAATCCAATCCCTTCCAACTCCTGAGAACGCAGATATTACCAACAAGAATATCATTATCGGAAACGCCTAAGCGATTCCTTATTCGTCTACGACTTATCAGAGAAAATTTGAATTGTTCCAAATCTATTCCAGTCGGTAGCGATATGATTTTTTGGCCATCAAGACCATGTTGTATGAGGTCCTTACGAATGCTAGAGCTGGTTGTGAGAATCAAATGAGGGAAATATCGATAGCTGAGGGTGGAACCAATAGGTGTGCTTACATGGCGGGTGCGAATGATCAGTGGAATTTTTAGTAATCGTGCCACAACTCCAGCCATCCAACTATCATTTGAAGAGTGGGTATTGACCACCACTGGTCGCAGCCGGCGAATGAGTCGAAAAAGTGAGTTCCAAGAAACAGGGGAGACTTTAGAGGAAAATGACACTGGATAGACGATTAACCCTTCTTTTTGAGCTCGCCGAAAGATTTGACTCCGCCTTGGGGAAAGGAGTGCGGTTGAGAAACCATACCGACGCATCCCCCGCATCTCTTCCAGAATTCGAATTTCTTGTCCTCCCCATGCATAAGAGCATTCAGTATGAATTATAAGCGGAGCATCGGATTTGATAGACTGATTTTTTGTAGGTAAGGTATAGTATCGATTGGAGGTCTTCATTCCATTTCCCTCCAGAATGTCATCTACCATAGTACGATCCTGGTCATGAACTGGATGGCTAAGAGTCTGTACCTATTTTTCGATGGGTTTTGCCTCATCGATAAGCATAATCGGTATATCATCCTTGATTTCATATAAAAGCTTGCATTTATCACATATTAGTCCATCTTCTGCTTCATTCAAGTAGATTTCTCCCTTGCACTGTGGACACGCCAAAATGTCTAGCAGTTCCTTGTTGATAGCCATATTCATCTCCTCCTTTTTTGAGTGAACTAAAGCGCCTAAAGCCCGCCCTGACGACGCTTGTTTTAATCAAACTGTTGAGTCTTTGTGGTACTACCTGTTCGGATAAGCCTATTAAAATTATCGGCCCAGGTCTGCCCTCCGTCTGGCAGGCGGGTCTGGGCCATGGTTTAAAATGAGCTAAAATATTACCTTTTTATCTTAAGACACTTATAACCTCCTTGACACAGTCAAAAACCATATCCACTGTGATCTTCTTCATGCATGACATATCATTACATTTTTTTTTAAAGCAGGGGCTACATTCGAGGTCAGCCCTAATAACCCTGTGTTTTTCTCCATAAGGGCCAGTTTTTAGTGGAGAGGTAGGGCCAAAAAGGCCTATGACTACCGGGGAGGACATAGCTACCGCTACGTGCATGGGGCCAGTATCAGTAGATATAACAACATCACACTTTTGATAAAGGTATGCCAAATCTTTTAAATTACTCTTCCCAGCTAAATTGAGAGCTTTTGTATTCATCCTTGATAGAATAGTTTTTATTGCTTTTGTGTCACTTTCACTTCCAGTGAAAATAACCACTGCTCCCAATTCTTCGTTTATTCTATCTGCCAGGCAAGCAAATCGATCCAAGCCCCAGAGTTTAGTTCCCCATTTGGCCATTGGATTAACTGCTACCAAGATTTTATTATTTTCTATTTCTTTTAAAAGATAGTTCTTCACATATTTTTTATTTGCATTATAAACGGGAACGTGTCCATCCCAATCAAAGTCAGTTGCTCCTAAGTATTTGGCTATATATAAATACCTCTCAAGTGCATGTATATTTGGATTAGGAATTGCCACTCGCTCATTAATAAAAACAAAGCTAGCCTCTCTTCCCCCATTAAGTGCTATCTTTCTTTTACCTCTGGCAATGAAGGCCAATATTCCACTTTTAAAGAGCCCTTGGAGATCAACTATAATGTCATATTCGTTTCTCTTGAGTTTTTTAAGGAAGTTTGATACCTCTCTTATAACATTGCTATATTCGCCCTTCCTAATAAATCTCTTTAACCAGCTTTTTCGAGGAAATACTATCAATTGGTCGACGTCAGAATGTCCTTCTACTATGCGCGCTGCATCCTCCTCAACCACCCAGTCAATCTTAGATAAAGGGAATCTATCTTTTAAAACTTCCAGGAAAGGCAAGCTATGAACCACATCACCGATTGCACTCAATTTAATTACTAAGATATTTGGATTGTTATTCATTAAGTTATTTATCCTGTTTCAAAATCCATTGTACTGCACGTAACAGATCTTTTGCTACATAAACGGGTGTTATGCTTTTATGAGGCATACTATATTTCAATTCCCCTTTTCCATAACCAGTTAATACCAGAATACCGGATAGATTTGCATTTTGTGCAAATTCTATATCAAGTAAGCGATCCCCGATTACGTATGATGTTTCCATATCAATATCCAATTCAACTTCAGCTCGTTTTATAAGACCTATATTCGGCTTTCTGCAACTACACTCCCGACTATATTCAGGTACTACTCCATCTGGATGGTGTGGGCAGAAGTAAATCCCATCCACATGTGAACCATCTTTAGCTAATTCGTTCTCCATTAAGCCATGGGTTTCTTTAACCAGTTCTATAGGAAAGTAACCTCTCGCTACACCTGACTGATTAGACGTTACCACAACAATGTGGTTATTCTTATTTAAAAGGGATATAGCTTCCCTAGATCCAGGCAAAAGGACAAATCGGCTTATGTGATTTATATAACCACGTTGTTCATTAATAGTTCCATCTCTATCTAAAAATACTGCCGGTCTCATCCTTCAATTTTCAAATTTAAATGTTTAACTCTTTTTTCAGGTTTTCCATTTGCTCCCAAACCTCCTCTGGCTCAATGGATAGCATACATCTATGATCCAAAGGACATACCTCTTTTAAACATGGGCTGCAATCCACACTATTCCTCACTATTCTTGCATTTCTATCAACCGGACTCGTTACAACATGATCAGTAGGGCCAAAAATAGCTACCATAGGTATATTAAAGGCAGCAGCAACATGCATGAGACCGGAATCATTGGTTAAAAAGAAATTACATCTCTTGATTAATGCCATAGCTTGGCCTAATGTGGTTTTTCCACAGAGATTGACAGGATTGGTATACATTAAATGTGATATTTTAGCAGCTATTTCTGACTCGGAAAAAGAACCGAATATTACTAATTTTGCATTCCATCTCTTGGCAGCCCAATCACCAATAACAGCAAATCTCTCTTTTGGCCATCTCTTGGCCGACCCATACTCAGCACCTGGATTAATCCCAAGAATAAAAGAAGTGTCTTCTATGCCCATAGAAGATAACATTAGAGAGCCTGACCTCCTATCCGCGTCATTAACATACAAAATTGGCTCTCTTTCTTCAACATGCCAATCCATGGCCTTTATAAGGCCGAGAAAATATTCAACTTGATGAACTAAAGGCATTTCTGGATCTCGTACAACTTTATGGGTCAATAAAAACCCTCTCCCATCTGTATTGTAGCCAATTCTATATCTAACCTTCCCTATATAAGCAAGAAATGCAGCCTCAAAGGCATTTTGAAAGAGAACAGCAAGATCAAATCTTTCGCTCCTTGCCCAAGAGATAATCCTTACTAATTCTTTTAATGAGGTAAAAACACTATCACATTTGTTGAAGATCATTGTTTTGTCCACTGAAGGATGGTTGTCTAAAAGTGGAATAACCCAGGGTTTAGCCAAGACTGTTATCTGAGCATGAGGGAAAGTCTTTTTAATTGCCATTAGTGAGGGGATCATCATTACTGTATCCCCTATCCAATTAGCAGATCTCACCAGTATTTTTCTAACTTCTTTCTTTGAGATTTTATGCCTGGATCTGACTCTCATTTTTTTCCACACTTGATCGAATAATTCCCCGTTTGATGTTCTCAAAAAAAGTATTCGCACCAGAAAGAAAATCTATCTTGATAGTTAATAGAGCAATGTCTAAGTTAGGATCAATTTTACCATCAATCCTTATCCAATCTTTCTCTGTGGTCAATAAAAAATCTACATTTGGTCTTTTTTTCCAAGATACAAGCTCTTCAATTTCATTTTCGCTAAAAAAATGGTGGTCAGAAAAAGTTTCAAAATGAATAACATAAGCTCCAAGATTTTCTACCATTTCTAAAAAATCATCTGGATTTGCTATCCCTGCAAATGCTACCACATTTTTCCCCGCCAAAATATCAGGCGGATGGGTCTTGCCAACAAGGGGAAAGATGACTTGATCAGGAAAATACCTGGCTCTCAAAATTGATCTTACGGGGAAATTTTTTTTCAAGTAATTGACAAGGTCATTTCCAGGGCGCTCATCTGTGCATCTGGTAATAATAATAATATCCGCTCTTTTTATCTGTTCAATAGGCTCTCTCAAAGGTCCTAGAGGTAGTAATGATCTATTTCCAAATTGTCTTTTGGCATCTACAAGAAGAATATTCACGTCTCTATGTAATGATAAGTGTTGATATCCATCATCTAATAATAGTAACTCCGAATTAAAAAGTTTTAAGGCGAGAGATCCAATTTTATATCTTTTTTTGGATATTAATGTAGGAACAGTTAATAATTTTTTAGCTAACAGGATTGGCTCATCTCCTGCGTCCTCAACCGATGCCAAAACATTCTTTCCATCAGAGACAACAAGGGAATCATTGCTCCTCTTTCCTTTATACCCCCTGGAAAGGATAGCTACTCTCATTCCATTTCTCTCTGCCCACTTGGCAAGCATGATAACAAATGGCGTTTTGCCTGTACCACCTGTGGTTACATTTCCAATACTAACAACATGGGAAGGGAGGTGCTTAGTACTTAAAAACCCCATTTTATAACTGAAAAGCCTAAGCTGAATAGCAAGGCCATAGAAAAATGACAAAATTCTCAGGAAAAATGTAAAAAGATTTTTTTCTTTTTTTGCGTGAAGAGCTGACCAATTAATAGTTTTCATTTCTTGTTTTTCATAACTTCTTTGTGCTCGTTGTTTTTTTTGGGTTTCTTACATCATTTTCTTTAGGCACTGTAGATTTTTCAATGTAAGGTGCAAGAATTTCCATTACCCTATCAAGGGCTCCCTGATTTTGCTCCACAAACTTCTTAGCCCTCTTGCCTATCTCTTCTCGTTTGCTTTTCTGAGCTAATAACTCTCCCATAACACTGAGTAATTCCGATTGATCAGCAACCATTTTGCCAGCTCTGTATTTGATCATTAATTCTGCCATGGTGGTAAAATTATATGTGTAGGGACCAAAAAGGACAGGTATACCAAAAAATGCTGGTTCTAAAAGATTATGGCCACCTTTAGGAACAAGGCTTCCTCCTACAAAGGCAATATCAGCTAAGCCATAAGCCAGTGCTAATTCGCCAAGTGTATCAAGAATAATAACATTGTGTGTTTGGTTTTCTGCCTTCTTGTGCTTAGAGGTGCCAGATGGGTCTAAAGATAATTGAGTTTTCTTAATACCATGAAACCCAAGGTCTCTGGTAAGAATGTAAACATCCTCAAATCTATCAGCCTCTCGTGGACAAATTATAAGGTAAAGGTCAGGAAAAGATGGAAGAAGTTGGCTGAATACATTTAATATGATTTTTTCTTCAAGATTATGAGTGCTCCCTGCTACCCATATAAGCCCGCTCTTNATTTTCAAAAGATCAAACCATCTGGTGCGCTCCTTGCCATCGAGAGGGCTGCATGAACTATCAAATTTAATGTTTCCAGTGACCTTTACCTTTACTGGACAAATTCCTCCTTTAATAATTCTACATTTATCAAGTTCTGTTTGCATCAGAAACAATTCTAACATCTGCAATACTCGCTTGGCTAAAAATCTCCATCTCATATAGGATTTTCCACTATTCGGAGAAAGTCTGCCGTTCACTAAAATTGTTTTAACCCCGCTCTTTTTTAAAGATGAAATTAAACCTGGCCAGATATCTGTCTCAACCAAAATAAAAAGACTTGGATTAATNTTTTTTATGATCTTCCTTGTTAGCCACCAGAAATCAAGAGGCATNGGTAATATGAAGTCAACGGTATCTTTAAGTTTTTTTCTGGCTACATCTAACCCGGTAGCTGTCTTAACAGTAAGGACAACTTCCTTTGATCGGTGTTGAATTTTCAATGCCTTAAGCAAAGGAATTGCGGATAGGACCTCACCTACAGAAAGGGCGTGAACCCATAGCCTGCCAGTTAATGCTTGACCAAGATTTGGACAATTCATACTCAACTTTTCTTTGAAACGATCTCTTGTTTTTAAAATATAAAAGATAGGGAAAAAAATGATAAAAATGAGGGTGGCTAAAAAATGGTAGAGGATAAGCATTGCTCGTTACTCGTCTTTTTTTACTCGCTATTCGTTAACTAGAAACCAGCAACCAGCAACGGGTAACTAGTATATCGTTTCATTTGAGCTTTGACATTTGAATTTTAATATAGGTAGCTATTTTAGCGAAATGCACTACTAGATCAGGCGCTCATGGGTAGCTCGATGATAAACTTTGTACCTTGAGGCTTATTATCCTCAACTCTGATAAAACCATTATGATCGGTGATTATAGTACTAACGATTGCAAGGCCCAGCCCTGTCCCTGATTTTTTTGTAGAAAAATATGGTTCAAAAAGCCGCTCTTTATCCTTATTTGGTATACCTATACCAGTATCAAGAACTTCAATTCTGACAATCCTTAATTCCTTGTTATACAAAAGCCTGATATTAATATTTCCTTTATCAGGTATGGCTGCCACAGCATTATCTAAAAGATTAATCATTACCCTTTTTATCTGTTCTCTATCAAGTTTAAATTTAGGAATATCATCATCTTCGATAAATTTGAAGGTTATATTTTTATGAACATCTTTATACAATAAAATTGCATCCTGAATGATTTCTTTTAAATTATCTGGAACTGGATTAGAGGTTGGCATTCGAGCAAAACTGGAAAATTCATTCACTAACACCTTCAACTCTTCAACGTTGTCTATTATCAACCGCGTACATTCATCAAAAACGGTTCCATTTTCTTTTGCTAAACGCTCACCATATTTTCTTCTCAATCTTTGTGCTGAAAGCTGAATCGGAGTTAACGGATTTTTCACCTCATGAGCTATGCGTCTGGCTACTTCTCTCCATGCAGCCATTCTTTGGGCTTTTTCCAGCTCAGTCATATTCTCAAATACTGCAACCAGCCCAAGATAATTATCTTGATCATCCCTCAAGAGATTCAACGAGACCAGCAATTTTAAGGAATGCCCCTTTATTGAGATACCTACCTCTATTTGTATAAATTCTTTTCTATTAGGATGTTTGCCTTCTACAAATCCGGTAATAATTGATCGATATTTTGGGCCCAGAATGTCCTTATAATTCTGCCCTATTGTTTCCTTGGCAGAAATATTAAGCATCTTTTCTGCAGATTTATTTATTGTTGAAATCACACCTTGAGAATCTGCAGATATAACACCAGCAGCTACATTTTCTAAAATAGTCTCCATATAGAGCCTGCGTTGCTCAGATTCAGCATTGCTTTTAATCAAATCTTTGTTAACAACCTCAAGTTTAATTTTGCCTTCCTTAAGATCCTTTGTCATTCTATTGAATGAATTTACAAGAACACCCATCTCGTCCTTAGATTCCACATCTATATGAAATCCGTAATCACCAGATGCAATTCTGTCAGTAGCTTTAGCCAGCTCCTCTATCGGAACTGTAATCCCCTTTGATAAATAAAAGCCAAACCAAATGGCTGAAAAGATNACTAAAAGTGTAACNATAGATAGANAAATCAAAGGCAATANCTTTATAGGTCTCTTGAGCATCTTTAATTGTTTATANCCTTCCAAACCTTTAGTAATAGTTGCCAGCCTATTCAAAATCACTCCCGGAATAAATTTAGCAACCATAATCGATCCCACCTGAGCCTTTGTNTCGGTTCGTGAAAATATGGGCACAATGCCCATGACTAAGTCCCCNTGTGATGATGTTTGAATAACCTTAATATCAGTTGAATCCTTAAAACTTTTGCGCAGTATATCAATGCTCAGGTCCTTAAAAGGCTTTAAATCAACACCTCTATCATAAGATGCTGCTCTTGGAAGTAACTTTGAAGAAAATATCTGAATGGCGGCAAGACTGTATTCTTTTCTTTTTTCTTCTATAAACGTCTGGAGTTTATTTTCCCTCGATAGCAACATATACCCTTCATGGGTAATTAAGGAGCTTAAGCTATTACCAAAGGTCAATGCCTCATCTTCTACTCTTTTATAGTATTCCTGACCTACCTCTAAAGACTTTTGAAGAGACTGCTCAATCTGAAGATTAAACCAATAATCGATGGACAGAGAGATAAACTGCACTGAAACAAAAAAGATGATTATAGTGGGTAAAAGAGAAAGGATTACAAAGGCAAGAACGAGTTTCGCTCTGAGACCAGAGCCCATGATCCCCTTTTTCCTTTCGAACACCAGCTTGACCAGATTTCTCATGGTCAGATAGAGTAGAAGAAGTAGCAAAATTACATTGATATTAATTAAGACAAAGATCAAGATGTTGCCGGCAATCGGTAACTCAATGCCGAGATCAAAGACTTTGGTCCCCAGATAGGTAAGGAGAATAATAATAGGTAGTATAATACATATGATGATTATTTCTCTTTTACGCCTCTTTAGATCTTCATTTAAAGTATCTACATATTTTTTCATTGTACTTAATACTTGAAAGCAACTGAATACCAGTCTGTCTCAAAATCCCATAGGGATAAAAAGAAAAGCACATAATTTAAGTAAAAAGGTAATTCAATTTTATCAAGCTTCGCCTTCATTCGTAATTGATAATGAACTCCTCTTTTAAGCTTGTCGAGCCCGATCACCTTTAAGGCAACCATATCTGCCATTAATTCTTTCGCTCCATCAAAATCCTTAGTTTTTATCTTTTTATTTTTTTGTTCTGGTAAAAAAAGACAAAATTCGTTTTTCAAGGTGTCATATTCTATAGTATGTGTTAGCTTAATATCTGCTAGTTTGCGATCAAACCATGCATTTCTAACCTCATATAATTTGACGATAAAAGTAAATTTAGTAGAAACCCCGTTCATTATCGCCCTATTCATTTCTTCTGTAAAACAGTCTCTTACATTGAAATAACTAAGTAGATGGTCCCGTGTATTAGTGACAATTATATCGGATAAGTGAGCTTCTTTTGCTGAAGAAATTTCTGGAGAAATACAAAAAAAGAGAATAAAAACTAACACACACTTTAAGTGCTTAAAGTTAAACAAATGGCCTAAAATTACCAATTAAAAATGCCTTAAGTTTAGAGTGAATACAGCTCATAGCCTGGAACGAATAATCCCTCAATTCCTTCATCCCATAATCCTATATCTCACATCATAAATTACAAATAATTTGTGAGGTTCTAATGAGCAAGAATATTGCGGATATCATAGAAAAAAGGAGGAATTATTGCAAGACTTAATAAAAGAGATTGGTTTTGGATTACTAATTTGGAGATTGGAGAAACTGCATACTGGCCGCGGCTTCCTGCTTGCTTTCTTAGGCAGGGGCTAAATCAAGGGCACGAAAGGATGGTATCTTGATGCTTTTTTTTCCGTACTCTTTTTTATTTCTAAATTGTATTGCCTTCCAGCACCTTTCTTGTGTCATGAATTGCCTAAGCAATTTTTGGTTCAAAGAATGTCCTGATCTTTCAACCACAAAATGTCCGATTGGTATATGACCAAGGATAGCGAGATCACCTATAAAATCGAGAATTTTATGCCTCACAAACTCGGTTTGATACCTTAAGCCATCCTCATTTAGAACCCTAAATTCATCCACAACAATAGCATTATCCAGTGATCCACCTTTTGCCAGCCCATTATTCCTTAATCTCTGAACATCCTTCAAAAAACCAAATGTTCGTGCCCTACTTATTTCATTGACAAAAGAAGATTGTGAAAAGGACATCGTATAGGATTGATCTTTTATTAAGGGATGATCAAAGTCGATTTTATACGTTATTTTCAATTCATTTGAGGGGGTCAGCTTAACAGATCGATTACCATCCTTAACTTTAAAAGGTTTCTTTACCAGAAGAAATTCCTTGTGATCATTCTGAATAGTAACACCAGCATTGTTGAGCAGAAATACAAAGGGGGCTGAACTTCCATCCATAATAGGAATCTCTTCGCCATCAACCTGCACTAAAACATTATCTATACCCATGCCAAAAAAGGCAGCCATAATATGCTCTACTGTGGAAACACTATATCCATTAAAACCTATAGTGGTAGCCATATTCGTCTTAACTACATTATCAAAAGAGGCCTTTACCCTACAGCCAGGTGATATATCAATACGTTCAAAGGCTATTCCACTATTTGGTGGGGCAGGTTTTATAGTAAGATTCACTTTTTTTCCAGAGTGAAGACCAATTCCTGTACAGCTTATATCCTCTGCAACTGTCCGTTGTCTTAAATCCATAATCATTATTTTGGTAGTTAATTAATTTAAAGACAAAAATATTTTCCAGAAAACGTATTAGTTAAAAGCAAACTATGTGCCATGTATGAGAAAATTTATTAAAAATGATTATTGATGTTGCTAACTGATTGAAATTAATGATGATAATTAAAATTAGCAGTGAGGTATCTATTTTTCCCTTTATCTCTTCAGATCATTGATGTGTTAAATTTAACACAGCCTTTGTGTTTGATTTATCAAATTTTCTCATTTCTTATGCTTTTTTTCTTGTATTTGAGAAAGGTTTGAATCTAATATTTGCAATATGATTCACCGCTATCTCTCAGCACTAATAATCTTCCTCATTATAGGTGGTTGCTACCCTTTAGTCAAAAAAGAGGTTAAGAAACCAGCCAATGCCCTTACAAAGGTAAAGTATTTCTGGCCAAAATTTCAGGATGACATGGATATAGATTCCCTTTCATTGGCTATTGAAAGTGATCTGCAATATTTGAACCGTTTAAAGGATGCTACACTTTTCACCTATGGTCCTGATAAATTTTCAGCCGAACATGTGAGGAAATCATTAAAGACCTTTTTATCAATTTTCAAGCAAAGCTCAGATAGCAAAAAATTCAATAAAAATTTAAGAGATAAATTTTATTTATATAAGACAGCTGGTTCTTGGGGAAGTAAAAAGGTCCTCTTCACCGGATATTTTGAGCCGATCTTTGATGGAAATCTTGAGCGTGATTCTATATATAAATATCCAATATATAAAAGGCCAGATAATTTATTGACAATTGATTTGGGGCTTTTTCATTCAAAATTTTCCGGGCAGCGCCTTGTGTCCAGGTTAAAGGACAATGGTCTTGTTCCCTATTATACAAGAAAAGATATAATGGAACGCAAGGTTTTAGAGAAAAAAAATCTTGAAATTGCCTGGCTAAAAGATTCTCTTGATGTAGCCATATTACAAATTCAGGGTTCCGGTATGATAAAATTACCCACTGGAGAGATAATCAAGGTCGGGTATAGTGCATCAAACGGACATCCCTATAAAAGTATGGGCAGATATATGATAGATAATGGATATATCACAGCTGATAATTTATCCCTTCAGGCCATCAGATCTTACATAAAGCAAAATCCAGACATTAAAGATGATATATTGTATTATAATCCATCGTATGTTTTTTTTCGATTACTCGAGAGTGGGCCTCTCGGTAATATCGGTGTTCCTCTAACACCCGGACGTTCTTTAGCCGTTGACGACAGATTGTTTCCAAAAGGGGCCTTGGTATATATTCGCTGTCAGAAACCTATTATGGGAAAAGATGGAAATATAACTGGATGGATTCCTTTTTCAAGATTTCTTTTGAATCAAGACACAGGAGGAGTTATAAAAGGCACAGGGCGTGCAGACATTTTTTGGGGTAGTGACCCCTACGGGGAATTAGCTGCAGGAAATCTTAAGCATAAAGGAGAGATGTATTTTTTAGTAAAAAAACCAGATACCTAACTAAATTTTATATAATTCAGAGATTGTGAATTAAGGTATTTAGTAATGAGATACAGGAGGGAGTTGTGTAGTGATGAGTTTATATGTTTTGATCACTTTATACACTTCACACCTAACTCCTAAATAGAAAACTTTGAAAAATCAGCTACCTGAAGAAAAAACTGATGAAGGCTCTTTAGGACTCCAAGCCTATTTTCTTTGATCCTTCTATCTTCTGCCATGACCATTACTTCGGAAAAAAACTCATCTACCGGCTTTATTATTCTGGATATTATACTCAATGCCTCAAGGTAATTTTCTCCATCGATCTCTCTTTTTGCTTCATCTTTTACCAACTGAAATGTTNTCCATAAACCCTCTTCGCTTTTGTGCTCAAATAGATCAGGGTTCACACNATAGGTTTCTTTAAAACCTTTTCCTATGTTAATGATCCTTTTAAAGGCAATCGCTAGGGTTTCAAAGTCTTTAGAGCTGTCTCGAAATTTTTGCAGTGCATGGATTTTTTTCTCTGCTTGATGGAGAAAATTAAAATCGATAGAAATTACTGCCTCTACAAAATCTTGAGTGATTTCTTGTGCTAACAATAAATTCTTAAAGCGATTTTTAATAAAATTATTGACCGAATTTTCAACCTTTTTTTGATCAAATGAAATCGTTTCATTAAGAATAGATGTTGATTTATGAATAAAATCTTGAAAGGAAATAGCAATTTTTTTATCTCTCACTATCCTGATAATAGCCAACGCCTGCCTTCTAAGTGCGTAAGGGTCTGCAGTTCCATCAGGCTCACGTCCCATCGAAAAAAAACCTACAATAGTATCCATTCTATCAGCTATGCCAACAATTGACCCAATAAGTGATTCTGGAAGTTGTGATTCTGCTTGAACAGGTAAATAATGATCTGAAATAGCTGAACAGATATCTTCAGGGTAGCCCTCCAGTCGGGCATATTCTTGCCCCATTACACCTTGAAGAGACGGAAACTCCATGACCATTTCAGTAACCAGATCGCATTTACACAGCTTCGCCACAAGTTCTACATCATCTATATTTTCCGGAATTATCCGTTCAGCTAAATACTTGGCCAATCGGGTAAATCGTTGTACCTTGTCAAAGGATGTTCCTAATTCTGCCTGATAGATAACTGTTTTTAAATCCTCCAGCCTACCCAAAAGAAGCTTTTTCCTGTCCTCTGTAAAAAAGAAATTCGCATCAGCCAGCCTTGCCTGTAAAACTCTCTCATGTCCCCTTCTGACAATAGATTCATCTCGTGCAATCGTATTGTTAACAGCCACGAAATTTGGCATCAGGTTACCTTCCTGGTTCCGAACAGAAAAATATCTCTGGTGCTCTTTCATCGCTGTTATGAGAACAGGGTCAGGAAGAGCAAGAAATGCCTTATCAAAACCCCCACAAATGGCAGATGGGAACTCCACCATATTGTTCACTGTGCATAATAATTCGGGGTCTATCATAGGTAAGCCTGATACAGTTTTCGCTGCTGTGATCACAGCTTTTTCAACCCTATCCCCTCTCTCTTTTTGATCAATAATTATAGAGCTTTCATTCATTTTTTGCAGATAATCTTCAAGACCTTCTATGTCCATACTCTGGGGTGTCATAAACCTATGGCCTCTGGTTTGCGTCCCACTCGTTATCCCAGCTACTTCAAAGGGAATACTATTACCGTTAAAAAGTGCGAGTACCCAGTGGATAGGCCGAACAAATGAAAACTCTTGACTTCCCCAACGCATCGACTTTGGCCATGGAATATTCGCTATTAATTTTGGTAAGACTTCAGAGAGGATAGTTGTTGTGGGCCTTCCTTGCATTATGCGTTTAATATAAAGATAGGCGCCTTTTGGTGTTTCCAATAATTGTAGCTCGTCCACAGAAACTCCCTGTTTTTTAGCAAAACCAAATGCTGCCTTTGTGGGGTTTCCTTCTTCGTCAAATGCAGCCTTTTGAGGAGGCCCTGTTATTTCCTGGATTGAATCATCCTGTGTATCAGCAATGGACTTGGCGACCAAAACCAATCTTCGTGGAGTTCCATATGTATGAAGACCTCCTTCGATCTCGATTCGGTTATCTTTTAAATATAATTCCGCCAATCGCTTAAGCTCTTTTAGACCGTTCTCAAGATAGTCTGAGGGAATCTCTTCTGTACCTATCTCTAAAAGTAATTCAACAAACATATATCCTCATTCGACATTTGTCATTTGTCAATTTTCAATTTTCAATCGTGAATTTTCAATCAATAGGGGGTATCCCATCTCTTCTCTCTGCTTTAAATAATTTTTTGCTACCAAACTAGCCAATTCCCGAATCCTTCCAATGAATGATGTTCTTTCCGTAACACTGATTGCCCCCCTCGCTTCAAGTATATTAAAGATGTGAGAACATTTGAGGCAATAATCATATGCTGGTAGAACAATCCCTTTTTTGCTTATTGTAAGAGATTCCTTTTCACACATTTCAAACATCTTTAAAAGCATATCTACATCAGCAATCTCAAAACAATATACAGAGTTTTCCCACTCCCCTTTTTTATGAACATCTCCATACGTAACATTTTCATTCCATTCAAGATCATAAACGCTTTCTTTTTCTTGCAGATACATGGCGATTCTTTCCAGACCATAGGTTATTTCAACAGAAATCGGATCAAGACGAATGCCGCCTGCCAATTGAAAATAGGTAAACTGGGTGATCTCCATGCCATCCAGCCAGACCTCCCACCCAAGACCTGATGCTCCAAGTGTAGGGGATTCCCAATCATCTTCCACAAAGCGGATATCATGATCCAGTGGATCTATTCCCAGCGCCTTTAAACTTTCGAGATAGATTTCCTGAATATTAATGAGAGAAGGTTTTATAATCACCTGATATTGATAATAATGCCCCAAACGGTTGGGATTCTCACCGTATCTGCCATCAGTAGGGCGCCTTGAAGGCTCTACATAGGCAACGGACCACGGTTCAGGACCCAATGCCCTTAAAAGAGTAGCTGGATTAAAGGTCCCTGCCCCAACCTCCAGGTCATACGGCTGTTGGATAAGGCATCCCCGGTCCGCCCAGAATCTCTCCAAGTCAATGATCAATTCTTGAAATGTCATAATAATAGTTGCTCGTTATTGGTTGTCTGTTGTTTGGTCAATGTTAATAACATAAAGAAATATTTCACTGCAAAGGCGCAAAGAGCGCTGAGGTTTA
>JGI10211J14876_10000346_pt1 | contig 19601 bp, 28 predicted proteins | sample Etolagsediment_FD_14876 | JGI IMG/M metagenome (IMG submission 14876)
CAAGAACAACAAGAACAACAAGAACAACAAGAACAACAAGAACAACAAGAACAACAAGAACAACAAGAACAACAAGAACATCAAGAACAACAAGAACAACAAGAACATCAAGAACAATGAAAATTGTGAAAGAGTTTTAGTAACACCTTTATCAATAATTTCTTCAGATGTTAAGAGAAATTTAAATAGAAATAGAGGATTAACTACCAAAAAAAAGAGGAGAAACTAAAAAACAATGGAAAAATAGAGTAGAAGAATTAGGATTTGAAGTTGTTAATGGAAAAGTTTCATTACCAAGTGTTGAAAATGTAATGAAAAATTATAGAAGAAGAGGAAACAACTGTGAAAGACAATTAGGTAGAAATTGGGGTAATACCAATAACAATACTAATATTAATAATAACAATAATAATAATGGTGCGAACGAAAAATGGTATAATATGAACGGGGTCGGAGATGCCAGCTGGAATCATAAGTGGTAGATTATGAACAAACTTACAATGCTAGTGTGATATACTATTGTCTCAATGTGATAAGAAGAGTAAAAAATATACGTTCTAATTTACAATATCAAGGTTTAGAAGGTTATAATTACATTGAGACTGAAGTTGAATTAGAGTTATTATTAAATCTTGAGAATGCAATATAATCATTAAACTTTGAATATTTAGGATTTGCTGGAATAAAATAAAGTGTTAAATAAGCTGTAATTAAATTTGGATTAGCCAATCTTCCATGATATCCATTTTGGAAAGAAATTAAAATATCACCTTTCTTTCCATTAAAAACCTTAATCTTACTTCTGTCATGAATATTCTCATTATCTTGATGACTACCTTCTATATAAACATTAGGACCACAATTGTAATCAAGAACATCAGTTAAATATATACAACATTTCAAACAAGTTTCATGATCATCATTATGAACTTTTTCTGGTTTTAAAACACTGTTGGAAAACTTGAGACTCATTCTACTAAATTTCCAATCAATATTTGTTAATTTTTTCATTATTGTTTTAATAAGAGTTGTATCTATGGTATTATTAAGAAAAGTCATAACCCTCTCTGGATTGTAAACTTCTATTAGACCTTTATTTGTTACTGTATCTTTATTTCCCCCCACATTAAATACAGGGGTCCTATAGAATTGTATTTTGTTAAAACTATTAAGAACTGAATAATTATTATTTACATAATACTTATCACTCTTAATATCCTCTCTACTATTCATTTTCGTAAAAATATGTTCATCCTTAATAAAATTATTAATTTGAGCATTTGTATAAGCTATAATATCGTCTTTTACAACACTTTTCAAGAAAACATAACCTCTCTCATTCAAAGAATCCATATAAAAATTATAGATATATAATTTTTATATTCTAGCCGAGAAAATCTTTATTTTCCATCAAAATATATTTTATCTCAAGCCACAATTTCTCAAATAATCAATATTTCTAACAACACTTCTAGTACTTTCACCACCTCTGACCCATCTAGTAGGAATAATATGGTTAGGATTCTGGACATTATCTTTCAAACATGGTAATAATGGGATGAATCTGTTGATGTGAACACCTGATAAACTTCCTGCAGATTTGGAACTATGTGTCATCTCTCCACTCATCAATTCAGATCTAACATCAGGATTTTTCATTGTTGACTGTCCAGCACCCATATAAGGTGCACCTGGAAACAATCTTGTTCCCAAACTTTTACCATTTCTTTTATCCTGAGAAGTCAAAATATTCCCATTTCTACCATTGAACAATGCGGATTCATTGTCAACCATTTGACCTCTTCCATCTTTGTTATTGTTTTGGTAAATACCAACTCTTCCAGTACTGTCTAAGTATTGATTTCTGTTGAGAGTTCCCATTGGAAAGTTTCTATAGTCACTCATTAATTTGTTATTTCTAATTCTACTTTCCTTTTCAGTATAATCATCATTTAATCTTGTCATCATGTTAATACTAAAAGCATCTTTTTGGTTCTGAAAACTCATAAGTATATATATTATTAATATATATTTATTATAAAATATTATAATCAAATAACCAACAAACTAAACAATCAACCAACAAATCAACCAACCAATCAATCAACAAATTTGACCAGTTTCGCACTTTGTGCGAAGACTGAAAGGGGGCTAGCGGGGGTTACACCCGCATTAGAATTGTTTTGGACTATATTTATATGGATCATTTGTATCTTTAACTGGTGAATAAATTGGCGCACAATAAAGTGTTCTTTCTTTACAAGTTGGACCAGTATTATAACACCATTTAGCAAAAGCAGTTTGGTCATTTGGCATAGTTGTTGATGGCATTGTGTAATATTGTCTTTGGGAATTGTTTTTGCCATATAGATCACTTACATCTCTATATAAATTGTGATTGAATTTGTTCTCAATCTCTGTTTTCACTTTTTTTGAATCCCAACTATCACAAGCTTTTGATCTATCTCTTTTATCTGTAACAATATTAAAGTTCATCATTGGATTATCTGTTGTCGGTTTTGTACAAGATTTTTCTAATAATTCTCTCTCATTATTCTTATTTTGTTCACTATTGTATGAATTGAAATATAATTCCAAACTATTTCTCTGAGTTTTATAAATAAAGAATGTTCCTAAAAATGCAATGAGTGTAATATATAAATACAAATAGTTCTTCAATAATATTGACAAAACAATTCCTAAATAAATTCCTAATCTTGTTAAAGCATTCAACTTCTCTATCATTGTCATCTGATAATTTGGAAAAAATTCAATTAATCTATTTGTTTGGTAAAGAACAGTAAAATCATCAAACCAGAATTTGTCACTATTGATATTTTTATCTTTTGGATTAACAATGTCCATAACTATAATTATATAAAAGATAAAAACAAAGAGAGGGTGCCTCTCTCTTTGCTCTTTACTTGGTGGCTCCTCCGAAGAGATCTCCGAGGTTTCCTCCGAACATTTTACTTAAACCCCCCATAGACTTTGCTATTTTTTCAACATCTTTTTGGAGAGCTTCTTTGGGGAAAGAGCCATCACTCATTTTTTGACCAAGTTTGCCTAAAACCTTTCCAATAGTTCCACTCATATTACCATCTGCTTGGTTCCCTTGTAACATACTGGCCATAGATTGCATAACCTTTTGTGGATCATTCAATCCCTCCATATCACCTTCATTCAATTCATCCTTTAATTCATCCTGTAATTCCTTTGCCATCTTAAAAATTGTTGTATTTTCTAAGAAATCCTTTCCTGGCAACATATTTCCAATACCTGAAAAGAAATCTCCTCCAGATTCTTCCTCATTTTCCTCTTCCTCTTCATCATCAGATGAAACCTCTTCTTCCTGAACATATCCCTCCAAAATCTCCCTAAAGTTTATCATTGTATCCTTATATCTCAAATATTTACTAGATTGATTATAATTTTCATCAACAAAATCTCTTAATTCATCTAAGAAATTATGTCCACATTGCTCTTCGGAATCAGCAGAGCTATAGAAAACTCTATATATGTCAAGTAATTCATCAAAAATATAATTAATCTCCTGATTACGACTAACTTTATTCTTCTTTGGTGGGTTTCTCAAAGATGAAAGAACATATCTTAACATATTTCCCTGACATAAATATGTAGCATTACTATTTTCCTTCTTGTTCTTCTTATTCTTCCCTTTTCCTTTTAAAACATAAGGTTTTTCAGTCAAGAAATAATCAACATTTTTATCAACAACATCTCCCATAATGTGAAGAAATCTTTGGACAAAATATCTAAAAATGGATTCATAAGTTCCATTATTAACAAATCTATTCATATTCTTCTCATAATTCCTTAAATGTTTCTCCTGATCAACTCCGGCAGCTCTAATATGTTTGAGTACATTTTGCATAAAAGTTACATATTTTGATGCAACTGCCTTCTTAACTTCCTCAAAATTGTTGTAAGTAACAACTTGATTTTCATTTGATGTAGATACTAATTCTTTACTATCACTCATGGTATACTAAATATACTAAATTATTTTTTAATATATTTACGCAAAGAGAGATTGCCAAAGAGAGAGTGCCTCTCTCTTTTGAACTCTACGCTCGTGGCGGAGCCACGGTACAAATTGGTTATAAAACTTATAGATTTTTATAACCAATCAATAACCGATTTGACCCAGCGAAGCTGGAGTGTAGAGTTTAAAAGAGAGAGGCACTCTCTCTTTATTTTAGTGATTGCTCAATCAAAAGCTTTACATGCTTCTCAGACAAAATTACTAAGATTTTAAATCTTTTCCAAATAATCTCTTTTTGTTCGTCACTAAGGTTTGCCCATTCTTCCTTCAAATCAAGTGAATATTGATACATATTTTTGTATTTCTCCTCCTGTAATTTTTCTTGACCACCACCTTCCAAGAAATATTGATCATCTCTATTCAAAATTTTATCTTTATGTGGTAAAACAAATTTTATAAAAGCATTAATAACTTTAGCACTATTTGTCTTCTTTGCAATCCAAAACTTTTCACTAAACATTTTGATATTCGTATTATCTGGGATCTCTCTCAACAAATAATCAATCAAATTTTCACTCTGTTCCAAAAACATAGATTTTGCGGTTTTACTTCCTGACATACTATTATGATAAATTTAAATATTTTTTTAAATCAAAATACGCACATATCTTTTTATCTATACTAGAGAATTAAAGCGTAACATGTAAAAGAGTGATGGGTTTCACAAACAAATAAAGTTTCATCACACCCCTCAATAGTTGTTGTAATAATCCCCCGTATTATTTTAACATCTCCATAAAAATCATAAACATTAGTTGGATAACCAGCTTTTGTTAACTGCCTCTTCATAATTTGACCCCCAAAAAGATCAGCCATATATCTCACATAAGCATGAGCACAAATAACTGTTTTATTATCCTTCATAGTTTCTAAATAATTCAAATACATCTTAGTTTCCCGTTTAATAGGATTTCTCTTTACAGTATGAGTACTCTCTATTTCCTCAATATCTTCTAAACACCTATTATACAATGATATCCATCCAAAAGATTTAAAAATATTATTTGTTTCAAAAAACTTATAAATATGGGAAATTTGATTCAAATAATTAACATATTCTTTCGGTGTAACAGATTTATCCATAATTCTAGTCATTATTAATGAATTTTCTACATATTTGTGAATTTCCTTTGTTATATTTTTTGCTTTTTCTCTAATCATTAGATATTTTTGATATGTATTTTTTATATCAATTTAATTCTGTTAGACTTAAAGATATTATTTTATTTTTTTAGATAAAATGATATTAAATTTATTTTTAGGTGCTTGTTGTGCTTATGGTGTAACTTTTTGTTTTGTATATTATTTGGAAAATTTGGCATTATATAATTATAATTGTGTGGAAAAACAATATTTGGAGGTTATACAGAAACATAATTTTTGTACTTGTCAAAGATTAGGTACACGAATCTGTAATACATGGAAAAAAATCAGAGTACTTGATAATCAAATGAAAAAACAAAAAAAAATATATCAAAGATTTGGAAAATTATTAAATCGATTAACATTTGGATATTATTCTGTGGTCATTTTATAACTTTATCTAATTGTTTCCAATAAATTTTTAAACAACTTATTTATTTTTTCTTTATCTATCTTTGTTTCTTCTTTCGTTTTCTTTATCCTTTCTTTTACTTCAGCATTAGAAACAAACATTTTGAAAGCATTTGTTAAATCTTCTTGAGTGATTTTTTTCCTATAACATGGTAAACAACCAAAAACTCTTTTAGCATGTGTTTTTTTTGTAAAAGCCCATAAAGTTTCCATATCTCCGCCAGAATATTTAAAATATTTCTTCCTTTTTTTAAAAAAAGTAGGATCTAATTTATTATCCAAAAATTGCCAACCATCATCTTTCACCTTCTTTTTATAAATTAGTTCTAACTGTTTTGCAGTATATTTTTTAATAGTAAATCTATAAGGAAATCTCCTGAAGAGTCCCTTATTATGTGAAAAAAGTTTTTCTTTGATATCTTCTGCATATCCTGCTAAAATAACAACAGTATTTCCCTTTTCTTCTGTCAACATCGACGTCAACATATCAATGAAAATTTGTGAATATGAAGATCCTCCACCCTGTCCAACATTTTTTTCATAACCCATTGAATAAGCCTCATCTATAAAAATAACTCCACCTTTTGCCTTAGAAAAAAGAGCCTTTGTTTTCTCCTCTGTTTGTCCCAAATAACGACCCATACAATCTTCCCTAGCAATTTGTGTAAACTTATTCTGCTTAACAACGCCCATCTTGTAATAAAGTTTTGATAAAATCTTGGCAACTTCTGTTTTACCACAACCTGGATCACCCTCAATAATAGAATGCATCATATGTTTGTTCTGGTCATTCTTTGTAAAATCTTGGAAATAGAAATAAAAGAGATCAAGAATATTTTGTTTAATACTTTTCATACCAATCATTGAATTTAATTCTTTTAACTCTGGCACACATCTATTCAAAAGCTTCAAATTAATCACGTATTTAACAGGAGAATTCTCATCATAAGATTCTCCTAACTTAATTAGATCATCAAGATTATTAATTTTTATTTGTAAAGGTTTGACATCTGTTCCATCAAAATAATCGTTTTTGAATGTTTTGTCAGTGGAAGAGAAACTTTCAACTTTTTTTGATGTTTTTTCCTTATCTGAATCTTTGAAATAATCTAGAATAGTTGGTAATATTGATATAATAACAGTAATTAAAGATATTAAAACTTTTGAGTTATCAATAAACCATTGAAGAAATTTACTCATTACTATTCATAATCAATAAATTTACATAATTTATACAACGAAGATAGGAATAGTCAAGTTAATATGTTTGACCTTCGTAAATAAAATATCCTAATGTGGTAATAAAAATTAAAAATGCAATTTTCACACCGATTTTACCTTTAATGTGGCGAACATTAGCAAGTAAGCCAACTAATAAGTACACAGCAAAGGCTAAAATAATATAACTTAAACATTTCACATCGGCGTCTTGCGATAAAGCAGTAATAGCAGCAACTGCTATACCCAAGTTTGCACCACCAGCTTCCATTTCAAAAAATTTATCACCATTTGTAATAGATCCTTGTAAGAACGTATGTCTTACAAACCCTAAAATAGTGGTTGGTAATAAACCACCCGCTACAAAAATATTGACGCCAGCTTTTTTATCATTATCATTGTATATTTTATATAATCCATATCCAGTTGCGGCAAATACACATAAATAACTAACTAATTTCAAAATATTAGCCGTTTTCATTTCCAATTATATAATAATTTAAATATTTTATTGTCTATTAACTGCCCTTGGAATATCATTCCTTCTTTGTGCCATTAATCTTTCGAAATCTTGTTCGGATTTTGATTTCTGTACATTCGCTCTTGAACCTTGACCACCATGGAAACCTCCACCACTACTTATTCCACTAAATCCTCCTTGATGAGACATTGTATTGACCCCCCCTATACCTTGTGGCTGTTGTGACTGTTGTGGCTGTTGTTGTTGTTGACCACCTTGACCTCCACCAACTGGATCTGCGTCTGGAGTATAGATTCTTTGATCAGTTTGTCCAACAAATGCGAAATCTTTATTCATACCACCTCCATTCTCTAATGAGGAAAAGTTATCAGAAAATCCACTCATTGCAGATGGATCCCAATCTCCTATTGAATCCTGTCCACCACCACCATTTGATGCTGGCCCACTTTGATGAGTTTGTTGTGTCCTATCTCTAATCCAGTGAGAAGCATCTGGTTCGAACAAAACATTTGTTACTCCATTTTCTGTTATAATGAATGCTGGGATGTGTGTAATTATTTTTGGTATTTTTAGTCTTTTATCATTTACATTAATTAGATGGAATTGTTTGTATAAATCGTAATGTTTAATTAATTTTTCTTGCAGTTGTTTACTGGCTTCAACATAGTTGCTATAAAAAAAAATATATTCACCACTCATTTTTTTATTAAATAAGATACATTTTTGGAATCCAATAATTACGCATGATAAAAATTTAATATAAAAAAATAAAAAAATGAAAAAAACTTTTTATATTTAAAATCTTGTAATATTTTATATTAATATAATGAATTATATCGCTAATATTGAAAAAAAAGGTGATGACATTACATTTCAAATTCAAAATCATAAAGAAAATGAAATTCCTATTCAAGTCAGTTTAGTGAATGCCCTAAGAAGAATTATTCTAACAGATATTCCAATTGTGGGTGTTTCGGAATTGAAAACACAATTTCCTACTAATACTTCTATGCTTAATAATGGAATTTTGAGTCATAGAATGAGTTTGGTGTCAGTCATCAACTCACAACTTATCCGTGATAATTATGAAAACATAACTATTAATCTTAATAAAGCAAACAAAGGAGATGATATGGTTACATACTATCTAAGAGATTGTGAAGTTACAAATGGTGATCAAAAAATAGATAATGACAAAATTTTCAAATTTCCTAATACTCCTATTGGCAACGTCAAGCACGGACAAACAGTTGTAATGAATGCAAAATTAGACAAATCAACTGTTAGGGAATCAAATAGTGGAGCATTCTGTCCAACAGGAACTTGTGTTTATTACTTTGATTATGAAAAAGACAATCCAGATGATGACAAAGAAAGATTTTATTTGAGGGATGATAAAGGAAACCCCTTGATCTATAATTTCTCTATTGAATCTTCTGGACAACTTGATCCAGTAGATGTTTTTGAAGAGGGTATTGAGACTCTTATTGGAAAACTTAATGGTATCAAACAAGATTTAGTTGATAAGAATGGTATCAAAGTTGTTTTGGAAAAATCACCAACTATTATGAAAGCTGTTGATCTAAGAATTTCTGATGAAAATGACACAATTGGTAATCTTATTGTTCAATACATGCCATTTGTTGAAAAAGTTAATTATAGGGCCTACGATATTGTTCACCCACTTGTTAATACACTTGTACTCCGTGTTGCACATGGAGATAACTCATTCGAAGAAGTAAGCGATGTTGTTGTGAGAACAATTGATTTCCTTACAGAGTTTCTTGGTAAATTACGCGATGAATGGGCTAAAAAAAATTGATTTTATAATTTTATAATTATATAAATATTCATTACTTGTTGGATAAGTATGCTTGATGGAAAAACAAGTCAATGTATTTTAAATTGTACAGATAATATTGGTAGGAGGGATCTTGAAAAAAACGGTGAAAGTATATTAATTTTTTGCGGTTGTTGTACCCAAGGTATTACGGCATTTTATTTCCTTTACTTTATTTATTTACTTATCGAATGTTGTGTGATAATTGGATTACTTATGTTTAATAATATTGATTATTTAGAATATATATCTATTTCAGGAAATATATATATATCTATATTTGTAAGTGGATTTTTTGCATGTATGTTACTATTTTCTAATGAAAATAACGGATGTAATTGGTACACAATCCCAATAATTATTACACATCTTTTGGTGAGATTTTGGTCTTTTGTTAATTTGTGTTATTTTTCTAACAACGATTACGTTGAAAATAACACAAAAAGTATATATGATGTTGATGATAATTATATAATCAAAAATATTTATATTTTATCAACAGTTTTATTCTGGTGTTCAATGGCAGCACTTCTTATTTGGGGGTTATATGTATGGACAACTAAGACATGTGCTAGGGTAGCAAAACTTGAAAATGAGATCAAAAAAATGAAGAGAAATGAAATTGTTGAAACTTAATTGCGGGGCTGACCCCTTTCTGTCCTCACTTTGTTCGGCAGATCAAATTTGGTTAGAAGCGGTTGGACCAACTTTCTATTGTTGGGCTTGTTATGCTTGTTGTTTCGTTGGAGAGGTACATTTTGTACATACCATAACCAATGAATAATCCAACAACTATTATAAATGGAGTCCTGAAAAGGAAGGACAAAACACTAAAGAATACGAATGAAACTATAATACCAACAACTAAGAAAATTATTAACTTTGATGAATATAATTGGACAACATAATCTTTTATCGTTGATAATGAATCAGAATATTGACCAGTGAAATTAGTATAATAATCTTTAACCTTCAAAAAAGTATTTGTAATATTATTTACCATTACTTAATATAAAATAATATATATTTTTATATTATTGTTATTTTTGTTATTTTTGTTTATTTACATATTGTTGTAAAGTTGATAGTTTGGCATGATGTATTCGTTTTTGCCTCTATTCATAACTTTTTTGTAATACTCTTCATAATCTTTTGATGGAACAAATGGTTTTCCATCATTACAAAAAGTTTCAGAACTGGATGTTATTTTAACGTATAAAGTTCCCACAAGTGCGACGAATGAAACGAAGTAGAAAATCTTGTGGGCAATGTTTACATTAGCAGAAAGGATTGTCAAAAGGTTGATGAATACAAAGAGGAGGAATAAAACGAGACTCAAGTATGGGATCTTAACATTATTAGAATCCTCAATCTTTACAATTAGGATATAAACGAAAGCTATACATAAAATTAAATTACCAACAACAATAAGTGAATTGATGACGTCCATTATATAATATATCTACATTTTTTTTCAATACTTATTTAATATCGTCGGATTACAACTAGTCACCCAATCACAATTTGTATCATAATTACTATCTATTTTTATATGACAATTATCTCTATCCTTAAAATTTTCATACAAATATTTCTGTAATTTACAACAAATAAGAAAAAACTTATAAAATTGACTTCTTCTCTGACTTCTATTATTTTGTGAAAATAAATAAACATACAAATCATGTGCCTCAAAAATATCTAATTGTTGTCTTGTTGTTCCCAATGCCCATTTTCTTCTCCATGTAATCGGAACTCTATATCCTGTACATTTATCATTGTTAATATAATTATATGCCATTTGTAATTTAGTATAAAATCTTATAATTTCCGTTAATAAATTTTGATGTTTACAAGCATCTACACTAGGTGGTCCACAAGGTTCGATATCATCTGTTCCTTCCCAAGCTTCTGCGAATAATCTAATAATTGTGCTTTCGCTTTTTAATCTGTTTCCATTCATAAAATCTCTTGGAATAACACCTACATCAAGATTAGTAATTACTGAAAAGTTATTTTTGTTGAAATAAACATTATTTGCAAATTTCCAATAGACGGATTTGTTAATATATTTTTTATTAAAAGGTGCATATCTATCAGACATCATCTCTATATACTATCTATTTATAAAAAAAAAATAAAGAATCGAATTAGAACAATGCTTTACCTTTTCTTGTTGAAGCCCGAAGAATATCAAGTTTAACCCCTTCTTCTTCTTTTTCATCTGTATGAATATTGTATATATCCTTAATATTTTCAAGATTCACATTACTGTTATCAGGTTCCTTTGCAAACTTTTCGGATTCTTTACGATCATTCTTTTTTGCAAGAAACAAATCAAGATTATCTTCCATACAATAATAATCATAATCATCAATAATACGTTGACGTTCACGTCTATAATCATCAATATCCAAAAGAATAGCCTCAATTTGTTTCTTGATCAAATACTCATCTTTTTTAGTTAAATAAAGATAAGTATCCCACTCAACAGTACACTTAAGATTTCCACCAGCTTCTTCGTTAAAAAAACTAACATCGATTGGAATCTTATCTTGATACTTTATTGTAATATCCATATTTTTGTTCATATCGAAATGAACAAGAAAATCCTTATTATTTTCGTCAAGATAAACAAAAATATCAATTTCGTCATCATTCACTTGAGTGTAAATGTAATCAAAAGTAAAAGTTCGAGTCTCTAGACAATCATCTTCAATAAATTCTCTGTTTTCTCTCTCTTCTTCATACTTTTTCACCTCATCCGGAAACATTTCCTTCATAAAGTTGTAAGTATCCCTAATATCCTTTTCAGAATACTTGGGCGTTGTCAATGTCTCAAAATTAATTTCACTATAAACAAGAGTCATAGTAAATATCTAATAAAGAAGATCTCCCAAAATTTAAAAATCAATTTTTGTCTATGCTCGTGGCGGAGCCACGGTACAAATTGGTTGCCGGTTTATAACCAATCCATAACCAGTTTGACCCGTTTCCCACAAAGTGGGAAGACGGGGCGTAGAGTTTATAAGAGAGATGCAATCTCTCTTAGCAGAGTCCACAGTTGATGATTTTACATGGTTGAGTAGGACGGTCGTCATTGTTAGTTTGGACATTATTTAATTTTTCGATAACGTCGTAACCCTTCTTTACAATTCCAAATACGACATGTTTTCCATCTAAATGTGGTGATGGTTCTGTACAAATAAAGAATTGAGATCCATTTGTATTTGGTCCAGCATTAGCCATGGAAAGAATACCAGGTTGATTATGTTTAAGTTCAAAAGATTCATCCTCAAATTTATTACCGTATATTGAATAACCACCTGATCCATCATGATTTGTGAAATCACCACCTTGAATCATGAAATCTTTAATAATTCGGTGGAACGTTGTTCCTTTATATGGTGCGTCTTCTCCTCTATTGAATCCTTTAGAACACAAAACTCTGAAATTCTCACAAGTTCTTGGTACAACATCGTCTATCATTTCAAAAACAATTTTTCCTACATAATCGTCTCCAATTTGAATTTCAAAAAAAGGATCATTTCCACTTGTATCATCAAAACTTGCTACGTTATCAGATGTTTTGGAAGTGTCATCATCTGGAGAATCTTTATAATTTTCATCGATTAGTTCATCTTCTACATCTTCTAAAGATTTATTACTTCCTACACTTCCCACTATCCTTTTCTTTTTTTTCGATCCTTTTAAAAGATCAAATGGAGATTTTCCAGTGAAATGCTTGTATAAGAAAAATCCAACAAATGCAATAACAATTATAACTAATCCAATTACTATATTCTTTGTAGTAAATAACGTCATATTTAAAGTAAAATAACAAAATCTTTAAATGGATACAACGAGCAAATGTGAGTTAGAGCAAATGTGAGTTAGAGCAAATGTGAGTTAGAGTATGCTTAAAAATAGTTTATTCATAATGGTTATTGTATGAGTAAAAAGAAGAAAATACCTTTTGTTGCAACTAAATCTTTTGAGATTTATCATGATGATGATTATAAAGCTTATATTATTGATTATTATAAAAGAGATAATTTACCATTAAATGGATGGATAAAACCTTGTATAGAATGTAATAGTTTTAGTTCACAACATATTTTTTATAGATATAGTAATAATATAAAAATTTTAATAAGTTTGTGTAGGACTTGTAGAAAATATTATCCAGATAAAGTTGATAAAGAAGTTGAGAATTTAATTGATAAGGTAGAAAATAAAATTATTTTGAATAAAAGGAAAAGAATATGTTTTGGTAATAAATTATTTTAATCTTTCTTATAATATTAATGAGTATAACTACATTTCAAAAAAAGTTTAATAATTATACAGGAAATGGTAGTTGGGTAAAACCAAAAATACAATTTATTAATAGAAAAAATAATGGTAATGAAAAACGAGAAATACCAAAAATTATTATACAACCTAGATTTAGATCATTAGAAATTCTTGAACTATCAAATTCGAGAATTTCTGGTCCAATCCCAACAGAAATTGGAAATTTAGTTGGATTAACAACTTTGGATTTACATGGAAATGAAATAACTGGAACAATACCTGAAGAAATCGGACTTTTAACAAAATTAGAAAGATTGTTACTACAAAATAATCAGTTGGTAGGAGAACTCCCAAAAAATATTGATAATTTGAATAATTTAAATATTTTTAATATAAGTGGTAATGAAATTGATGTAATTTATAACATATATACAAGAAGGATAATTCGTAATTTCAATTTATTTAATGATATACAAGATAAAGATAATAAAATAGAGGCTTATATTGGGGCTGGTTATTTGAGTAATTTAATAAGAAATGAAGGTTTAAGAGCCGAAATTGGGGAAGAAAGAATAGATAATACTCTCGAAAAAATAAAGAAGAACCAATCAAGATTATATCCCAAAATAGCTGGTACATTGGAATCGGGAAGTAATGTTTTTTATGTATCAGCTCATGGCTTTATATCAAACACATCAATGTTAATAGTTCCTAAAAATATTTCTATTATTTTGACAACAACTCCAACATATGAAACAAGAACATTATGTAATCAGACACTAACTATCAATGTCAATATGGATTATTTGGATTATTTACTGCCAGGAATTTCATATACTCCAGGTTCAGATAAATTAATAAGATTGCCTAAAAATAGTGGTAAAAATCAATTAAGATTTTTTAGGTCAGGTGATTTTATAAGAGATATTGGTTTGGTATTTATGGGTGTATATCCTGGAGTTGATGATAAATACATATATAATTCTGGGATATATAATTTTTCAAAAAAGAAAAATGTCCCCAGATCAAGAAGAGAGAGAGATGGAACACCAAAACTGAATCATCATATGAATGAATTAGGATTAGAAATAACGAATGAAAGTGTTATGCTCTCTGATATTATTAAAAAATTCAAAGGGAGGAATAGTGAACACTTTGTTTTAATTATAACATCTTGTTTATCTTATTCACAAACAAATCCTTTTTATTCGTTTTTAGACCATGAAACAATTCAGAATTTAAGTTGTACAAAAGGTTTAATGAATATGAAACAAAGTAGGAGAACAACTCGTTTACAAAATCTATCTTCAACCTATATTGAATCATCTGATCAACCAGTTTGTCTAGAAGAAATAATTTTAAGATTGAAGGAAATACACAATAGTACAAGTGATAAAGATATACAAAGAAGAGCGATAAATATGAGAGGATTTTTGAGAAAAAATCAAAGTGATTATACACCAATGGAAGTACGTAAAGTAGTAGATATAATTGACAGAATTCGTAATCCGAATTTACAAAAAGGTGGATATGTTAAAATTAAAAATTACGGAAAAAGGAAAATAAGATATTACAAAAACGGAAATCCATATGTAATTGTCAAAGGAAGAAAGAAAAAGATTTAAAAGATTCAAAAAGTTAGTTTATTTCATTTATGATATGACGCATTGTACAGGAGTAATTTTATTTGGATATGATAGTAAAATAAGATTGTATGTTCCTCTAGTTAGGACACCTAGAGGAAATTGGTCTTTTCCGAAGGGAAAATTGAAAAAAGGTGAAACAATTTTTGAGGGAGGATATAGAGAATTATTTGAAGAAACAGGTATAGAAAAAGGTGATTTTGATGTTATAGATGATGGTGATATTCATATTGAAATGAGTAATAAGGGTAATCCTGCAACTTCTTATTTCGTAGGTGAATATAAACATAAAATTAATTCTTCTAATCTGGAATTGACACCTTGTGATCCGGAAGAACTTTCATTAGCTCAGTGGGTTCCTTATGATGATATAATAAATTGGAATGAAGAGAAAATGGGGGATAAGATAAAGCAAAGAAGAATTAATATCCTTAATTCGTTGGTTGATAGACTCTTGAAACTTTGTTAATAAAATTATCATAAATTTTTTTTATTAAATCTTTATTATTCATTGAGGTTGTTGAGTGAGCTACATATTTATATGTTGTGTAAAAATTGTGTGGTAAGTGAAGATGTTTATGGCTAGATGATGATTCAACTTCGAGAAATAAAATTGGTACGCTGTTATTTGGACAATTATTGTAAATTTCATTTAACCAAATGTCCTTTATTTTTTTTATATTTTTTGTTTTAAATATAACTATAATTCCCTTTGTATCTTTGAAAAAAGTTTCATTACTTTCTTGTAAGTATTTTAATTTATTTTTATAAACTATAACAAGATTGTCCATAGTGTATGACCAATGATCATTGTTTTTTATATATTGAAAATCTTTATTGTCAATATATAATTCTGTTAGATACTCAATTAACAATTCATCGAATCCTAATATATTTATTTTGGTTGTATCCATATAAATATATTTCATATTATTTTTTTATATAACTAAAAAATCAACGACTTAGTTTAGAGGTCCACTGTATGGCAATAATCTGCCAGCACCTCCCGAGCTATTTCTTAAATACATACAGTATAACATCTTCATCTCTTTTCCAGTTAATGTTGCTTTGTAACTTCTTCCATTGTCACTAAAATATTTTGGAACAGTGAAAACTTTACAGTAATCCTTATGTTTGGCGTAATCATAAATGGATCTTTTTAATGCGGAAAGCAAGTTGACAAAGAAATCGGAGTGTCTGACATAATATCTCAAGATTCTTTCATTTCTAGTGAGACCAACAAGTCCTCCTCTATTACAATCAGGAAGAGGATTGTTACTGAAATTGTTACATCCCCATAAAGTTGGTAATCCACCAATAACTCTAGTAAGATAAGTTCTTGTTCCTAAGTTGTTATTGGTAACTGTACATTCTTGATTAAGATAGAGTGTAAGTTTTCCGTTACCGCCATTGATGCTACTCATGTTGATGCTGACACAGTAGTTTCTGCGTTGGTTGTAATATTTTCTGGCCATTTTAACTGCGCCTGCAATTGTGTAAATAAGTCTGGAATATTTAAGGGTTGTGAAAATTAATCTAGTTAATCTTCTTTTTTTGCCCATGTTGTTCCAAGTGTTACAATTTGGGTTATAATAGTTGAGGTTTGTATTTTCATCACCACAGCATGAATTATTCTGTCTTGTGAAAGAATCGCATTGTGGGAAAGTGCTTTCTTCAAAATTAGTATCTATTTTGAGACTCATCTATAATAATAGAAATATTTTTTTTATTATTCGTAATTCCAAAATACAGGAATAGGAAAGTGAAAATTATTTTTCTGACGAACTGCAATGCTATGTATATCTAATAATTCTTTAGAATCATAATTAAAAGTTTTATACAACTCTTTATTATAATAATCCGAAGGAGGATTAACACTTACTACGTAATTTGTTACATTGAAATAATGAACTTTTGCGTTTTCGATAGCTTTATAAATTCTCTGAAATGATTCGCGGTTTTTATATATAAAATAAAACAATTGGTCAATTTTATTTTGTTGTAAAATAGAAGCTCCTCTAATATTAACTAGTTCTTTAATATCTTTTCCAGAATATCTTTTCTTGATATTGTAATTTGACATTGTAAAAACAAAATAATAATCTTTACATTGATTGAAATATTTAAGGGCTTTATCTACTGAGTTTATAGTTTGTTCATAGAATTGTTTGTTTGCAATTACGTGTATTAGGTACTTATCTGTATAAAATTTTTCATGATTTTCTCTTGGATACACTGTTGGTGTTTTGTCTAGAGGATTTGTGTAACTCATTATATTAATCTTGTTTAAAATAATGGGGGAAAATAAACATACTTTTATAAAAAAAATATAAAAAATGAAATAAACAATGACCTAAAAAAATAAAGTATTATGTATAATATACATGGATAATATTCAATTACAAGAAAAAGTTCTGTATAAAGTTCGTAAGACATGTTTGGAAATGTTGATTGACAGAGGATTCCTTATTCCTGACATAGTTAATGATGTTAGTTACAATGATTTCAAAATTATGTTTGATAATAAAAACACTGAAATTAATATTATTGCAGATCAATTAGAAGATCCACAAGTTGAGTCCGATGAAGAATCAGAGGGAGAAGAAGATAACTCTCGTGAGAAAAAGAATATTTACGTATTTTTCCAAATGGATGATAACAGTTTTGGTAAAAATGATTTAAAGAAAGTTGTTAATGAAGTGCATAGTAAATTTGAAACAGATGATGTTTTGATTATTTTGATTCTTAAGGATAAACCAAATAATGCGGTTAGAAAGGAGTTGAAAAATGCTAAATATGATAGTACTGAAGTTTTCGAGAGGAAGAATCTGATGTTTAATGTTACAAAGCATATTCTTGTCCCAAAACATATCAAACTTAGTCAGGAAGATGCTAAAGCAGTAATGGAGAAATATAGTTGTACAAAAAAGCAATTGCCAAAGATTTTAATTAATGATCCACAAGTTAAATATCACGGAATGAAAGTTGGAGATGTGTGTAAAATTGTGAGAAATAACAGAGAGAATGGTGTTGAAATCAGTTACAGAATTGTTATACCATAAATATGTAAATTATAAAATCTTTTATTTTTTTTTATTGGAGCAAATAGTTAGATAATATTATTTTCTAACTATTGATTATATGAATATCAACAATTACATTGATAGAAATTTGCCAAGATCACAAGTTGGTTTACGCGTTCCTTTCAACAGAGATCCTGTTCCAAATGTTGATGGTCCAATAGACACTACTGCAAATAATTATTCTATTGCACCCAAGCATAAAAATGAGGATGATTCTTCTTATTCTAATGTTTTACCACCAGCTCCAAGAAGTCAATTAGTTAATTATCCGGAAAAAACAAAAAGTAAAATTAATCCACAACCTTATAAACAAAATAGTTGTTATTTAGTTGATAATAAAGACCAAGGTGTTGTTGGTTTAGTCTGTAATAATGCTGGGGGAAGTAATAATTCTAATCCACAGAGAGGTAATGAGTTTAGTAATGATTATTATTGGTTGAATGAATATGAATATGAGAAAAACAAGATTGATGAGTATTCGGTTGAAAGACCCGTTCAAGTACCAATGGACTTAGCAGGTCCCACTATGGTATATGAACCTTCTAATTATTTTCCATTGAAAACATGGAATAATAGAGAACATCCATGGAACAGGACTTATCCGAAGTTTAAGAATTATACTGCATCAGGTTTACCAATTTACACTTATCCAAATGGTGTACTGAACAACATCCAAAAAGCTGATGGAACAATGAAGACATGTATGGACGGAAGTTGTGTTGTTGAGGGTTTCGATCAACTTAATGGATCTGTGACGAATTCTAATAATTTGTGGTATTTCTTCGCCATCATTATTTTACTCGTTATTTGTATTATATATTTTCTCTGAGTTAATCAAGATATTTTAACTTGAGAATATCACGATTTTTATAAAAAATATCCTTGATTCTACTATTCAATTCTTTATGTAATTGTGTATTACTAAAATTGTCCATTTTAGTAAGCAAAGTATCTATTAAATCTTTATATTTAACTTGATGTATTGATATAATTGCATCTATATCTTCTATTGCCTTACTTTTAAGAATTGCAACTAATCTTTCCAATCCAATTTCAATCCATTTTTTGATGAAGATATAAGCTTTATCGCTGAATTTATTGTCAATATAAAGGTTGCGATGTTCTTCAGATGACTAAATTCGCAAAATTCACAAGTTAATGTAAATTTACTTTTGGCGAATTTCTTTGTTTAAAGACTCTCATCTAAGCCTATATTTTTTAACTAAATGTTTCTTGCTCCATTTACATCTCTATCTATCTCCAAATGGCATTTTGAACATTTATAACTTTTTGAGCTACCTAGTCCCTTATTTATGTTTTAACGGTGATATTTCTCTTGAATTTAAGTCTTTGCCTAAAAATTTCTAAATTTTTAATTGCATTTTTATCAACATGGAAAACTTGTTTTGGATTCTTTTTG
>JGI10211J14876_10000347_pt1 | contig 19595 bp, 15 predicted proteins | sample Etolagsediment_FD_14876 | JGI IMG/M metagenome (IMG submission 14876)
AGGAGATGTAGTTGGCACATATATAGATGGAGGAATTACATATAAATATCATATTTTTAAAACAACTGGTTCTAGTTCATTTATAGTTAATAGTGTAAATTATGGTGGACCATCAATTTATAAGGATGTAGATTATTTAATAGTTGGAGCTGGAGGTGGTAGTTTAGGTTCTTCTGATTGTTGTGTTGGTGCTGGTGGAGGAGGTGCGGGTGGTGTGCTACAGGGAACATACACTTCTTTATCAACTACAACTTATACTACTAATGTTGGTGCTGGTGTTTTAGCAAGTAATGGAAATTCATCATCTATTTTTTCTCTTACTGCTTATGGTGGTGGTAAAGGTGCCAATATTCTCGGTTCCTGGAAGCGGACAACTTCCTGGAGGAGGAGGATCAAACGCAGATGGAGCAACAGTTGGTTCTGGAGGAGGTGCAGCTTTTACTGGTAATTTAGGTAGTCCTGCAATATATCCAGGTGGAACTGGTACATTAGGACAAGGTAATAATGGTGGAAGTGAAAACCCTTCCTCGCCAGATTATTATGGTGGTGGAGGTGGTGGAGCAGGTGGAAATGGTTTTAATGATATTGATGCTACTCCTGGAAATGGAGGAATTGGCACTACAACCACAATTATAACAACTACAATAGCTACATCAAACGCAGTTGGACAAGTTTCTGGATCAGATGTATATTTTGGTGGTGGTGGTGGTTCTTCAGTTAGAACAAATTCTTATGTCAGTCCTACTGCCATACCAGGAAGACCAGGTGGACTAGGAGGTGGTGGAACTGGAAAAGATAACGACAATCAACCTCCAACAGTATTTAATGGTGTAGCAAATACAGGTGGTGGTGGAGGAGGAGGAAGAGGAGGAAGTGCCCGAACAGGGTCATTGCCAGATAGTTCAACTGGAGGATCTGGAGTAATAATATTAAGGTACAGAATTTCTGTATAAATAAAATAATTTTTTTAAGAAAAAAAGATTTATAATTTAAAAAATATAAAAAATTATAAATTTAATTTCCCATACTTAAAAAGAAATTATTCAATCCATCACTTGTTCTAGGACCATCGTATTCTTTTGTCTCTCCTTGTTCATCTATTAATAAAACTGTAGGAAATCCTTTAATGTTATATTTCTCCAAATCACTTCCTGCTTGGTTCATTTCTACTTTACGCATTCTAACAGGACCATTATAAGAAGCAACAAATTTATCCCATTCAGGAGTAAATCGTTTACAATGACCACAATTAGTCATATAATAATAAGTGCATGAAGAAGGATTTCCAAAGTTTTCTTTTCTGGAAGGAGAATAAATAATATAGAAAATAACTGCCAAAATAAGAATATAAAAGAGTTTGACCCATAACTTTGATTTTTTCCATTTTTTAAATATACCCAGACAATTCACTATGATGGCTACAACTAAAAGGGCAAAGAGTTTCATAAGGAAAGAAGAGTTCATAAATTTAGATGAATTCATTATAATATATAAAAATATTTTAATTCATAAAAATGTTAGTAGAAGTAGAAGTTTTATTATGGGAAATATTATTTTTTTCGCACCACTGGATACATTTATTAATATTATTTTTTTTAAATGTTTCTAATTTTTCATTTTTATTTTTACAATGAATCATATTTAATGTAGAGGAGATATTTTCAATTTGTTGTTGTCCAAAAATAGCATTATATTCTTCTATTTTATTAATGAAAAATAAATCAAGTTGAAAATCAAATAAAGAAGAAATATATTCAATGGATTCTAATTTGGGATATTGATTAATAATACTTAATGATAAAGATTCGGAAACTCCCTTAAAATGTTTACAAACTATATATTTTTCTGAATTAGCTAATCGACTAGTATTTGGTTTGACAATATAAACTTGTTTATAAACAGAACTCAACAAATATAAAATATCTAAAGTTGTCTTTGAAAATATATCAAATATTTTTAATATAAAATGACCACCTTTTTTTTGCATCATTAAAGCAAAACTGACTTGAGCAAATAATAGTTTAGTTGCTAATATTTCTTGTTGATTAAAATCTACTGAGAAATCAAAACCACCATCAGCGGTAATAACATCCATAGTATTATTATATTTATCGTAACAATATTTTAAATTTTCAATGTTTAATAAATCACCAGTGCCAGTCGCACCATATTCAATAGATACATTTTTGTTTTTATTTAAAAAAATTTCTGATTTTTTCCATCCGGGGACATTTGGATCTTCGTTAATTAAAGTCATTCCTTTATAATTATCATGTTCATTATTTCTCATATAATTTGTTGCTTCAATAAAGCCACCAGGTCCTTCAGCTAAATGGAATGTATGAATGTTACAGTCTTTAAAATTATCAAAAATATTCAAAATATTAGATATTTCGATCATCTTATAAAAAGAGCGAGAAAGAGGCTTTAATTTACTGACAGATGTTTTATTGCCAGGAATAATTGTATGTATAAACTCATAAGGGTTAGTATATTTTTTAATAAAATCCCAATTATCATTATTTTCATCAATTTGTTTTTTTACATTATTTAAATAATTATTTAAAGTTACACTAATAGCTATATTATGTGTAATATTAATATCATTAATATTGTTATTGATTTCTGGTAATAAAAAATAACTCATAGATAAATATATTATAATTCAATATTTAGGTTGTTTTATAATATAAATTTAATAATTTACTTTTTAGATGGTTCTTGGAGTTTTAATTTTTTCTTAAGTTTTTTAGCTGGTTTAGGTTTATCAGCTTTTTCTTGAGTTTCAGCTGCTTTTTGAGCTTCTTTAGATTCCAAGTTTTCCAATTCTTCTTGTAACTTGGAACTACCAACTAATCCATTATAAACGCTTGTAATATCAACATTTCTAATTTTTTTATAAATAAAGTAATTATTATAAAATGAAATTTGTTTCTCTTTTGGGGTCATTTTAAAAGCATCACCATATTTATTTTTATTTCTGGGATTTCTTTTAATTTCATCTTCCATTAAACCATATAATTGTTGAAATGAACCAACACTATCAGGAATACCAATTTCTTTACATTCTTCTTTGGTAAGTAAACCAAAACCGTAATTTTCCATCATTCTATTTAAATAATCAAAATTAACCAAATATTCTCTAATGGTTTGATTAATAGTTTCTTGAAATACATCAATAGAATAACCAAGAGAAGTTTCATTGGGTTCAAATGAAGTATGGTCATATCCTTTTGTAATTTGTAATAATTTAGATTTATCTTCCATAATAGAAATACTTTCGCTCTGTTTAACATTTCTCAAAGCATTAAATATAACCGCACCATTGTAACATCCACCTACAAAATATCCTCCAACTTTAGTGCATTCACTAACATTTCTCAAGAAGTTATTAAGAGTTTTTTTATTTTCAAAGAAATAATGAATAGCAAATTGACAAGAGCTAATATTAAAGCCATCTGCACCTTTACCATATTGTTTATAAACGCCTAATCCTAATTTTTCTTTTTCTTTGGGACCCTCTCCAAATATAGCACGGGTTATTTGTTTGGCTTGTTCAGTATACTGTGCTTCTCCATCTTTAATATTAAATCCACTATTTCCTTGTATAAATAAACAAGCAGGCATTACTCTGAATTTTTTTCGATAGTTTAAATATCTAGCGCATGCGCCTCTTATTCTGTTTTCAATGTTATCTTTACTAATATCAATACCAAATACAAATGATAATTTTGCGGCAATCCATTTTGGAAAGTCACCTCCCATACCAACAGCATAGTCAATAAGAGTATTACCTTTTTGAGAAATAGATGTAATTAATAATTTTTTAACAAATAAATTATGAAAATCTCTCAATCCTTCAGTTTTACTTGTTCCTGAAATTTTATTATAATAGACATCATCATCGGCTAATTCATCAGGAATATTTTCTCCAGTAGAAATCATTTTGTCAGTAATAGGATTATGAATGGAATGCCAATTACTATTGGCAACATGATATGCATTTCCATACATAGGAAATCCTTTTCTAAATTCTTCAGTTTTATCATATCTAACTCTGAGTGGAACCCATCTCCATTTAGCTTCTTTGGTAAAATCATATTTAAATTCAACGATCATTCCATCAGTAAATACATCATCATCTTCTTCAGTCATTAAAACTTTATTGTCTTGTTTATCTTTTTGCAACATAACATTACAAATACCAGCATTTACATCAGAAGGGTCTGATGGAAAGAATTGAAGAGGTTTATATGTATCTTCATTATCAATATCAGATACATTAGGAAGTTTATCTTGAATAACATCTCCACAAGGATTAACATATCCATGTTTACTTTCGTCAAAACCGACTCTTAAAATTAAAGTTTTATATTGAGATAGTTGTTCATAAGCTTTTGCATTAGTTCCCTCTTGGAAAATATTTCCAACAAAATCATCACCATTTACATCTTTTTTAGTTGTAACCAAGAAATCAATAGTGTTGAATTCAGGTGGTTTCCATTTAAAAGAATGTTCCCAAGTAACTTTTTTAATAGGAGCAGATTCTCCTTCAGCTGATCCTCCAACTCCAAAAGTAGCTGGAGTAAATATTAAACCATCAATATTATATTCGAGAGTATCTTTTTGAAGTAAAATCGTATCACAACATTGGAAAATAGATTGGTTAATATTTTCGGCTTTAAATTTTTTATTTTCAATACGAATAGGAGATAAACCATCATTTACAACAGAAGTAGGATTAAGTTGTTGAATAACATTAACTAAAACAGGAAGTCTATATTTATTTAAAACTGGATCTGTTTCCTCTTCTAAAGGAATAAAAGCATTACTTCTAATATTTTTTTTATTAATAATATAAATATCAAAAGCAGCATAAAGATTAATAAATTCACCCTTTTTATTATGTAAAATATGCTCACCATCAAGAATAGTTTCTTTAAGATCTACATTTTTGGTAATAGCTCCAGTAAATTGAATGTTCATGTTTGTATCAATAAGGTAAATTTTTCCGCTTCGTGCAATATATAATAATTTACGAATACCGTCCGCTTTGTCTGTAACCGTATAATTTTTACGAATATTCGGAATATTCGCATCTTCATTAATAGGAGCAATATGTCTAACTTGTAAGGTAGTAGAACCGGGACCAGGAAAGAATTTAGGTAGCATTCTCATTTTTTCATTGTAATCCTTACCATTAATAGTTTTTAAATATTCAATGCCTATATTTTGAATATCAGTATAAGAAATAGGATAATTGGTGTTTTGAAGCCCAGACAAAACATATTTAATAGTTTTTCGAAGAGCATTGGATAAAGACTTAGAATCAGAGAAATCAGTAGCAGCACCTACTTTATGATTTAAAACTTCTAATTCAATTTCATATTTTTCTGAGTTATTAAATACATTAGATGTTTCAATTGCGTATTCAGGTTTCAAACGGATTCGTTTTCTTCCTCTAAATTCATATTCCTCAGTATTACTTTCTTTAACAATACTCATATCAATACGAATAGGAAATTGGGAATGTGTAAATGATATACGATTGATATATCTAAAGGTTTTTTTATTGTTGGGCCAATCATTTATAATATTTTGTGCAAAACTGGAGTGTTGATTAATAGTCTTTTCTTTTTGGAGAGAAATTCTTAAATTGAAATCATCAATATCAACTGGTCGTATATTTTCATTTTTATCATTCTTATAAAAGGATTTTTGATTAAATTGAGGAAATATCTTATCAGTCAAGTTATTAGAATTACAATAGGATTGAATATTAGGTAAACCATTTAATTCCACACGAACATTAGACTCTTTAGTTTGACCAGTAGTTTTATCAGTGAATTCGGAGGACATTTTTAAAGAATAAGAATCATATGAAGTTTCAAATCCTAGAGATTTAAGTTTTCTAATAACATTATTAAATTCTATAAGCGTGATAGACTTGATTCGTTTGGTTCCAAATCGAATTTCCAATTCTGGTTCACCTTCCACTCTACTTTTACCATCTTGTACTTGTTCTAAATATTTTTGTACAATATTATCAAATAGCTGTTGTGAATTTAATTCTGACATGTATATATAATTTAACATATTATTTTAAATTATATTCAATTTTATATTAAATTATAAAATATTAAGAATTTTTTCATACATTTGTGGTTTTGTTAATTTATTACATTCGATATTTAATTTATTACAAATAGATTTAAGTTCATCAGACTTATAACTAGAAACTGCTTTTAAAGGTTTATCTAAATTTTCCATTTTCCAATAATGTTCTTTATAATAATTAATTTTTTCCATATTAATATTTTGTTTTAATCCGAAATTTTGTTCTTTTTTTTCAATAACATAATAGTCTTTATTTTCGTCTATTATTATTTCATAATATTTTTTGTTATCAATATAAAAAATATTAGTTTGAAATAAATGACACAATGCTTTGATACAATTCATTGACACTTGTTTTTTATTAGCCAATTCATCTTCAATATTATTTCTACTAATTTTAATTTTTTTAAATATATCTTTGTGGTTTCGGAATTGCTCGATCCATTGATATTTTATTTCCTTTTCTCTAGTAAAATAATTGGATATAATATCATATTCATGTTTATTAAATAAAATAATATAAAAACACCAAAATAATTGATCAATCTGAGATGGATAAAAAATATTAGGTTCAATCGTGGGTATTATCTTTTTTTTTGGTTTTTTTATTTCTTGCTTATTTATACAATAAGCAGGAAATTTACTGATATTTTTATTTGACAACATATATGGAGATATTTCATTAATAAATTCAATGTTCTGCATTAGCTTGTATTATTAAATTGTCTTTATTATCTTTATTAAAAAATGTATTTGATAACAAATCCTTTTGTATTTCAATTTCCGTCAACTGTTTTTCTTGTGTTTTAACATAATCTAAATATTTTTCTAATTCTTCTTTGACTTTTTCATTAATATTTGTTAAATTAATAAATACTCCATTATTATTCTCATTTAAAGTGCATGTTTGATCTTTTTTTAAAATTTTTAAAATTTCAATTTGATGAAATTTATCTAAAGATTCTATTTTTTCCTTTAGTTTATTCAAATCAGTCATTATATAAATTCCATTTTTCTTTTTAAATATTTTATTTAATAACTAATTTGGGCTTTTTCTTTATTGTATCTTTTTTATATTTATCTGCTTTTGGTTCAATAATTTCTCCTATTACACTAACTTGGTCATCATTTAATTCAAATCGTTGTCCAATAACTCTGATTGTAATTTCATCATTTTCTTTAACGGTGCTAAAATAGGTATTTTTATAATGATGATCACGACTTAAATAAACTACAATAGGGGAAGGATTTTCATTACTTTCGGCTCTTATACCTGCTTGTGTTAAATTCTTTACGACACATTTTATTTTTTGACCTTCAACAGGACAACATACTAAACATTCAAACACTACTTCAAAAACAATTAAATTGGCTTGAACTAATCCACTTGAATAAGAAGTAATTTTGGTGGAATCAGGTTTAATATAACCTTCCACACTACATTTTCCTTCAATATCTTTTTTAATTTGGGTTTCAAGTAATTGTTTTAAATTTTGACCTACAAATTGAAATGGTAAATGAACTTTTCTAGTAAGTAAGTTATTTGTATACACACCTACTTCTATTTTTTTTCTAGCAGTTTCCTTTTTGGTAGCTTCCATATCTATTATAATATAATAATATATCTTTAATTATAATTCAATTTTAATTTAAAAAGAAGCTTTTTCAATATTGTTAATAATAGCTTCTTGAGGTGTTAAAAACCAAGTTTTATTATTTTTTTTTATTTTGTTAAAATATCTTAAAACTAATTCTTGTATAACACAAAATTCTTTTTTATTTCTACCTTTTGTGTTAGAAGCTGTATATTTATTTTCTTGAATTATATCATTTAATAATTTTATTGTATCTGCTTTACCTGCTTGGTCACATCTAGCACCTTTACTTCTTTTATCTTCCAAATTTTTAACTTTAAATATATTATATTCGTTTTTGAAATCACCTATAAAACCTATATATTGATTCATCGTAGTTACTTTAATTACTTTTTCCTTTATTTGATTGGCTAAATCAACATAATCTTCTTGTTCTCCTTTAACCCATTCTGTATCGGATTTTATCAATAAATATTGTTTATTATCTTTTGGAATAATAATTCCTTCTATATTTTTATTTTTTAATAGATGGGAATCGAAATATTCTTTAAGTTCTTGTTCAAATGAGGAAAGAGAAGGAGAGAAATATAAATAATTTAATGTAGATTTTATATCTTCAAACAGTAATAATTCCAGTAAGTTACTTAATATAAATTCCTTATAATCGCTTTTATTTATTTTGTAATTTGAAGTAAGGTAATTAGTCGAAAATAAATAAGCTGCATATACATACCAATTTTCTTCCCCTCTTTCAATTTTTTGTGTATTATTTAAGGCAATATCATAATTAGTTTTTAAAGAAGAAATAATTTTGTTGTCATCAATTTTTTCTTCAATTACAGGTTTTACTTTTAATTTGAAATCACTTTTTTGGACTGGAATTTTGATTTTTTCTCTCTTATAATCAACAGGATTTCTTCTTTCAAATACACTTATATTTTTGTTTGTTAATTCTACAGGTTGGAAAAGATAATATTCTCCAATATTAATAAGATGTCCTAATCTATTAAATCTATCAGTAATAAACTCATTATTATCATCAATTAAAATAGAAAGAGCAGCATTAATTTGAATAAGAGGATAATTTTTAAAAATATTTATTTCACTAATTAAATTTTCTTTTTTATAAAAAAATCTATTTTTAAATAATTCTCTTATTCTTTGAATAATTTTATCTGTATTCATAAATATAAAGGCTTCATTATAGGTATCTAATTTTATATTATCCTCTTTAATTTCTTTGAATGGTTTGCATTTAAAATTGCATGTTTCCATATAATCACAAGAAACTGTAAATGGTTTATCTCCAATAGGAAAATCAATTACCATTTTATTAGATAATTGTTGAGGAACAATAGTATTCATGATTTCTTCTGTAAAATTGGTTTGATCAATATTTAAAATGCAATCTACGGATGATTCTTTAAGTATTCGACTTACTTGACCAATTTGTATAGCTTTTAATTCAGCTAATCTATAAATATATAAATCGGCTGCTTCTTCTTCGGAATCTTTGAAAATAGTTCCATATAAAAATATTTCAACATTTCTTTGTTTAAATGGTAATTGTTTATGACTACATGTTCTTACTGCTCTTCCAATAATTTGTTCAATTAAACTTAAATTATACCAAGGTTCTAATATGTGAACTTGTCTTAAATTTTTAAAATCAATACCTTCTGAACCGGTCATAGAAATGATAACAACTTTTATTTTCTCTCCATTTTTATTATCTTCATCAGTTAAATTTTTAAGATCAAATACTTTATCAGGAGATAAAGCCTTTTCACCGGTAATCATAGTATAAGTAGCCTTTTTGAAATTTTCAGGATTGTCCATTTCTTCTTTCGTTTTATATGTTATAGCATCAATAGGAGGATGTGGTGCAGTTTTAAATAAATTAGAAGCTTTGGTTCCAAATCTAGTGAACCCTAATTCTTCTAAAGCCAATGCAATAGGAATACAACCTCCATCAATAAACTGACTATAAATAAGGACGATACCATCTGAATTTAAAATATTATTAGTTATACTTTTTATTTTGTTACTATATTGTTCAATATTTTCAGGAGCAAATATATTTCCAAAAGAACTATTTTTATATTCAAAATTTTTACGAGTAGGTGGATTGGTTGTTTCAGTATATTTCATTATTTTTTTTAAACCATCAGTTCCTAATAAAATTTTGGGGTCTACTTTTGCATTTTCATCGAAAGATTTATTTGGATAAACCATATTTAATGCTTGAAGAGGTTTTTGAAGCATAGTATATCCAAAGGCATCCATATTTTCAAAAGAAGGTAAACCCTGTTTGGTTTTACCACTTTTCTCTTTTATTTGTTCAATTATGTAATTGTAAACTTTTTGTTGATAAGATCCTGCAATATTAACAAATACATCTACATGTTCAAGAGGTTGGACAATATTTTTTCCATTTAATTGCTTCCTAGGATAAGGAAGTTCTTTAAAAGTATTTTGAATAGAAAATAAGGAAGGGAAAATGCGGTAAGGGAATGTGTAAGGATTTTCTCCTCGAACAAAAGATACATAACCATTGGCTTTCCTTTTAATCAATTCTTCTCCTATTTTGGTTCCATCAGGAGCGACTAAAAGATTGCCTTGTTTATCAAAGACTTCCTTTAATTCAATTTGGGATCTTCGATCATTAAGATTCATAATATTGAGTAGCCAAATAATTTCTTTATAACTATTATACATTGGGGTAGCAGATAAAAATAAAAGGCGCAAATTGTCGACATATTTAACTAATTTAAACAATTCACTGGCAACTCGTTTGTCACTTTTTTCATCACTGATTCTAATATTATGCACTTCATCAATAATAATTAATCTGTTATTAAAATTTTTTTTTAATTTGGAAATCATAAGATTTTTATTGTCATCATCCGTATAAGATATTTTAAGTATATAATTGGCAAATTCAGTATATCCTAAAAATAAATAGGAATTATTAATTATTCTTTTAACTTGTTTGATTACCTTTTCTTTACTTAAACCTTTCATATTCATGGGATTGATTTCTTTTAAATATTTATTTCCTGTGCATGCTCTCAAATTCCAAAGTCCATCGATTAATTTTAATTTTCTCTCATCAAATAGTTGTAATTTAAAATTATCTTGCACATTAGGAGAAGCAACAACAATAATTCTTTGGGAAATACCTAATTGATTTAAATAAGTTCGCATTTCTTCAGCAACACTAATAGCACTACAAGTTTTACCAGTTCCTAAACCATGATATAATAATAAGCTATTATAAGGAGTTTGGAAACTTAAAAAGTTTTTAACAAATATTTGATGGGGGACTAAATCAAAATCAGCTTCACATAATTTTTTGGCTTGTTCTTCAATATCATATATTTTGCCATCGTATTTATTATCATTAAATTCTTTCTTTTGTGCAATTTTAATATTAAGCATTGGGTCATCTAAAGATGGATATAAATTATTAAATTTATCTTCTTGTTTAGATATACTATTAGTATTTAATAATTCTTTTTCATTTAAATAGGAGTTATAATTTGGGTCATCAAGTAAAATATTTATTTTTTCAAAATTCTCTTTGTATACTTGTTCCATATTTTCCTCAGTTAATTTATCAGGCACCAACTTTAGTTTTTTTGTTTTTTTGGTTTTTTTTTCCATAATACTTATATATTATTAATATAATCTATATTTGATTAAAACATTATTTATCTTATTTAAAATATTAATTTTTTCTAAATTATATGGTCTTATTTTATTTATGGATTCCTCCAAACTTAACCATTTCATATCTCCAACTTCAGTTTCTTGGAATGCATTTGTAGTATTTATAGAATAATCGATATATCCTAAAAAATATTTATGTTTGTAGGATTTCATATTTGATCCAGTAAAAATTTCTTCATATGGCGTAATATTTTGAATTAATTGAACATTATTTCTAAGATAACCTGTTTCTTCTTCAAATTCCCTCAATGCACAGTTTAAATCTTTTTCCTGATAGTTTCTTCTACCTTTTGGAAATCCCCATTCAGTTTCTTCCCAATTATATTCACAATTGGTAAGCAATGTTTCTAAATTAAATTGAATTTTACTTGAAATACCATTTTTTAATAATTCATATTTTTCTCTAGAAGTTTTTTCTTCTCCTCTATATTGAATACCAACTTGATTTCCCCATAAATATTTCCATAAATCATCGAAATCTAAATTTTTTATTTTGTCTTTTTCTTCATTAGACATTTCATTAAATATGTTAATTAAATAGTCATAATTATTAACAGGATATTTTCCTCTCATAAATTCTACAAAGCCAAGACTATGTTTCCGTTTAATCATTAAATATTGAATTTTATTATCCTTCATTCTAAAAGTAATGATACCTAAACTGGTAATAGGATGCTTACAATTTTGAAATATATGTCCATTTTTTCCGCAATTATTACAAAAATTAAATGATTTATTGCTCATTGTATCGTTATATGTTTATTTAATTATCTTTTTATATTGTTTCATTTTAATGACAGAAAAACTATTTGATCCAAATGTATGGGGACCACATTATTGGTTTTTTTTAATGACATTAGCGATAAATTATCCCTTAAAAGCTAATGAAACAACAAAAAAGAAATATTATGATTTGATTTCTAATATTCCATTATTTATTCCTCATCCTCCAATAGGGAATAAGTTTAGTGAATTGTTAGATAAATATCCGGTATCTCCGTATTTAGATGGAAAAGATTCGTTTTTGAAGTGGGTGCATTTTATTCATAATAAAATAAATAATTCGATAAATAAGGATGAAAAAACATTAACAGAAGCATTAGATGAATATTATGAATTATACAAGCCAAAAGAAATAAGATTACGAGAGCAAATAAAATATAGGAAAAAATTAATTTTTGTATTTATAATAATAGGTCTTTTAGGNGGAGGATATTATTTGTATAAAAAATAATTCTCAACGAAATATAAATGACTTATAAAAGAAAAACGAAATCCAAAAAAAATAAAAGAAGTAGAAAAGGTGGTGAAGCATTAACTTCAGGAGGTTTTGGATGTATATTTAAACCTGCGTTAAAATGTAAAAACACCAAAAAAAGAAGTAAAGGAGTAAGTAAAATGTCAATTGAAAAATATGGAAAAGAGGAAATAGCTGAAATAAAAAAAATAAAGGATCGATTAAAATCGATTAAAAATTATGAAAAATATTATTTGCTTGAAACCGACCTTTGCATACCAGATAAATTAACGGAAGATGATTTAAAAAACTTTGATGAAAAATGTTATGCATTAACACGATTTAATGTGAATTCCAAGAATGTAAATTCTAAATTAGGAAATTTAACAATATTAAATATGCCTGATGCAGGGGTAGATTTAAAGGATTGGATATTATCTGAAAAAAAAATTACAAAAGAAAAAATATTTTTATTGAATGAAGTATTAATTAAATTATTAAAGAATGCGGTTAGACCTATGAATGAAAAGGGAGTCATTCATAATGATTTAAAGGATACAAATATAATGATTGATTCGAAATTGGATGCTAGAATTATAGATTGGGGATTATCAGGGGTAGTAATTAATAAAAAGATTCCGCCCGAAATATTAAATAGACCATTGCAATATAATACTCCCTTTTCATCAATGATTATTTCCAATGATTTTAAATTGAATTATGATATATTTTTGCAAAGAGTTAAAGACGGAATAATTTTATTTAATAAAACGAATATAAGAAATTATGTTATTAATGAATATTTAATTAAATTAGCGAGATATTATGGGTATTATGACGATAATGTTATGTTATTTAATTCTATTTTTTCAGCAGCTATTAGTGAAGAGACTTATTTGTCTGAAGTAAAAAGAAGTGATTTAATAGAATATGGGTATTATTTGTATTATTTTAGTAATTATATAACAGATATATTAATAAAATACACAAATGATAAATATGAATTTGATTTAGATAGATATTTTTTGGAATGTTATTTATTTAATAGTGATGTATTTGGTTTAATGACTACCTATTATTTATTTTTTCAAGTTAAATTGGAACAAATTCAACTAGAAGAAAATATAAAAAAAATATTTTTAAATAGGGTGAGAACCATGTTAGTAGAAACAATATATACAAATGGAGCAGAGAAATATGATATTAGTAAAATAATTGGATTCATAAAAGAATTAAATCAGTTTATAAATCATGATAATAAGTTTTCTTTTTCCAAATTAAAACCAAATACTAGTAAATCAAGATCTCCTGTAGGAGTAGATGAAATGAAGAGTAGTTCAATGTCAAGATCAAAATCTATAAAAAAATATAATGATGAAGTTGATATAANTCAAGTGGTAACAGAAGTAGTATAAGTGTAATATTTATAAAAAATAACCTATATAAATATTATATGAAATTAGAATTACTTATTTTAGCAATAACAGGATTTTTTATAGCAAATACTTATTATGATGGAAATTATATGAAATTTATTCAAGGTTCACAAAAATATTTAAAAATGGCTGGTTTTGCTTTTGCGGGATTAAGTATTTATTTATTTTTGAAGAAGAATCCATCAGAATCGCAAACAATAGTTCAGCAAGCAGCAAATATAATTAAATCCATGCCTTCTGCTAATTCTTCTATAGATGTGTTTACACCTTTTACTGATTTTACAAATCAAACATCATTTATGCCTGGTTCTCAAGAGCAACAGCAAGTAAATAGAATAATGGAATCAGGAAAAAAAGGGACCAAGAGATGTGTAAGTGAGACAAAAAAGAAATTTGTGGCGGCACAACAAGGATGGAAATGTGGTGGTTGTCAAAAACAATTGCCTGCTTGGTTTGAAGTAGATCATAAGATAAGATTAGAACATGGTGGTTCTAATCATGTAGATAATTTAGTGGCAATGTGTAGAGATTGTCATGGAAGAAAAACGGCGATGGAAAACCTTTAATTTATTTCTAATGATTTATTAATGAGCACAGCAAAAGTCCCAAAACAAGAGAGTATGTCAGAGCAAATATCAAAAAAAATAGGACAACCAGAACCAAGATATAATAATACAGGAACTTCTACTTTAGAAACAATAGGATATATTTTTGGATTTATTTATGAATTGTTTAAATTTTTTGTAGTAGGTGCAATAAGAACTTTTCCAATGTTAACTTTGTTTATTTTAGGTTTTATAATATACACTATATTGGTTGGATATATGTTTTTAAAAAATCCATTTGATTGGATAAATGAAAATAATGGAGGAGGAGCTATATTTTTAGCTTTATTTGGAGGATTTTTAATAATATTAACCTTCTTTTTTTATGCAAGAAGAAAAAAATTGTATGAAAATGAAAAAGAAGCGGGAACGCTTAGTTTTTTTGGAAAAATAATAACTACCATGGGATTAATTGGATTTATTATATTTATTTCTTATATTATTTTTAATTTTACAGCAAATTATAGTGATTGGAGTAAATATGTATTTTTAATGTTAAATTTACTAATATTTATAGGTATAGTAGCTATTTTATTGAAATTATTCAAATATGATAAAGGAGAGCCTGGTGAAACAAAACCAAGTTGGTTATCTTTACTTAAAAAAATGATATTTTATTTACCCTGTTTATTATTAGATTTTATAGATTATATTAAGTATGAATATTCTATTACAACAAAACCAATAGTATTATTATTAATAGGAGAGATATTATTAGTGGCGTTATATTTTATATTGCCATGGTTAATAGATAAAATTATTTCACATAATTCTACTTTATTACAAGGAGATGCGATAAATTTAAATAGTGAAGAAAATTTGGGAACTTTTCAAGAAATAAACTTTATGCCAAATATAAATACAGGTAATAAAGAATTTTCATATAATTATGCAATTTCTTCTTGGTTCTTTTTGGATTCTTTTCCTCCAGAGACAAATTCGAGTTATACAGAATATACTTCCATATTAAATGTTGGAGATAAGCCAAATATACTGTTTAATGTATTAAAAAATAAATTGAAAATTATGTTAAAAACACAAGGTAAGAATGAGAAAATATTATACGAAACAAAAGATTTTAAGATGCAAAGATGGAATCATATAGTAATAAATTATGATGGTTCGAATTTAGATATTTTTATAAATAATGAGCTCGTTTCTTCAAATCCAGGAGTAATTCCCTATAATCAAAACACGAATATTACATCTGGAACAAATGAAGGTATAAGAGGAGGAATATGTAATGTAAGATATTTTAGAGATAGTTTATCGAGAGGAAAAATTAGTTGGTTATATAATTCGGTTAAAAATTTAAATCCACCAATATTTTAGAAAATTTCTAAATGTATAATATATTAGAATGGCAGTGAAAAACATTATAATTGGTGTTGTTGTAATTTTATTAATCATTGTTATTGTCCGATGGTTGATGGGCGATTCATCAAAATTAGCAGGACTTAATGATGCAAAAAAGGTCACTAAAATTAGTTCAGAAGATTTAGAACAATCTAATGCATCTAATTTTGCATATAGCGTATGGTTTTATATTGATGATTGGAGTTATAGATATGGTGAACCTAAGATTGTTTTAGGAAGATTAGATGCCGATCTTAAACCTTCTCCATCCATAGTTTTAGGAGCAATTGAAAATAATGTAAAAATAGAAACTACAGTATATCCTTCCGCTCAATCTAATTCTGGATCTACACATACTTGTAATGTAGCAAATGTTCCTATTCAAAGATGGGTTAATTTAATTGTTAGTTTGTATGGAAGAACTTTAGATGTATATATTGATGGAAAATTAGTGAGAACATGTGTTTTACCAGGAGTTGCTAAAATTGCTAACAATGCTCCTGTTTATGTTACACCTCTAGGTGGATTTTCTGGTTATACTTCTAATATTCATTATTATGGAGATGCTTTAAATCCTCAACAAGCATATAATATTTATAGAGCTGGTTATGGTGGTACAGGAATAGGTGGATTCCCATATGAAATCGAAATTTCCTATTTAAAGGATGGGGAAACACAAGGAAGCTTTACAATTTAAATTTCATATCTAAATTTCTTATGTATAATATATAGATATGTCAGATACAGGAAATATTTCTTCTGGTGCAGGAGCATTTGATTCATTTAAAACAGATAAAACATTATCAGGAACTAAAGATTTCTTAGAATCGAATAGTTTAGTAGCTAAAATTGCTTTTTTATTATTAGTGGTTGTTGTTTTTGTAATTGCTGTTAGATTTGCATCCCAATTTTTAGCTTGGGTCTTTTCTTTTAATGGTTCCCCATATTTATTTAGCGGTATGGTGGATGCAAAAACAATGCAAGTCATTCCACAAGACCCTAGCACTTCTGGGTCTGTTACTTTATTAAGGTCTGATAACCAAAATGAAGGTATAGAATTTACTTACTCTGTGTGGATGTTTATTGATGATTTAGTTTATCAACAAGGACAATTTAGACATGTTTTCCACAAAGGTAATGATAATATTAATTATACTAATCCTCCTATTGGCATGAATTTCCCTAACAATGCTCCTGGATTATATATAGCCCCTAATACCAATGCTTTAGTAGTAGTAATGAATACATTTAACAATATAACTGAAAAACTTGTTGTCGATGATATTCCAATTAATAAATGGATTTGTGTGCAAATTAGAGTTGAAAATCATCAATTAGATGTTTACATCAATGGAAAATTAGCAAAAAGATTAATTATGAAGGGAGTACCTAGACAAAACTTTGGGGATGTATATGTAGCAATGAACGGGGGATTTTCGGGATATTTATCAGATTTAAGATATTATAATTATGGTTTAGGGACAGCCCAAATACAACGAATTGTAGATGCTGGACCAAATATGAATATGACTGGTTCAACTATGACAAATAGTAAACCTAGATATTTATCTTTAAGATGGTTCTTTGCTGGAAATAGAGACTCCTACAATCCATAACTTTAGTATAATATTAATATTTATAATTATTCATATTATATAATATATGAATGTTAAAACTGGCACTACTACAACTGCTCAAATAAATGCATATCCTTATTATTTAAGTGATACTTCATATAGTCTTTATTATAATATTTCTGCGGTTCTACCCTCAAACTTGGATACCAACAGAGGTAATTGGTATGGTTACCAAGTCACCACACCTACTTACATAAATAACAATAATAATAATGCAATTCAAAGTTTTAATTATTATGATGTAAGTATGAATAATTTTTCCGGCTCGACTTTAAATTTTTCTATCTCTGTTGTAACAACTGGTAACTTAGGAAATAACAGTGATGATACCACATTACAATTAACGATTTCCTGGGAAACTGACAAGCAGTCGGGTTGGGAAACAATTTATACCGCTTATTTTTGGACTATTAATATACCTGTTAAATTTTCACTTTACGCTGCTCCTACAATTACTAATATATCACCTAGTTCTTCCTCGGATAATCCATATTCTATAAATTTTGGAGATACAGTGAATATATCTTTTACAATTACTCAAGATGTGTCTTATAATAACACTAATCTTTATAACTCTACACAATCACAGGAATATACAGGCACAACAGTTAAAACATTACTTAACCAATATTCAGGTACTACTAGTTCAACATCTATTTCACCACCTACCGGGACACAATTAGCAAATATGAGTTTAGGATGGGAAAGTACAAATAGTAATCAAGCAAAATACACTATAACTTTTGGAAATGCAACTGCTAGTAATGTATCTTATTTAGGTTGGAATGTTTCTACATCATTAACCCCAATTAATTTTAACTATAATGGTATATCCAACCAAGGCGTATCAAGTACAGCTTTTTTTTATTACAAAGTTATTGATCCAACTCCAACATGTAATTCTTATTCAAACTCTATTTATCCCAATAGAATTAGTAGCTTTGATTTACCCGCTTCTTCAGAAGCAGAGGGTGTGACCTATAATTGGCAAATATATAATATTGTTGGAGGAGGTACATATACACCAAGCAGTGGTACACAAGAATTTTATAGCTCTAAACCAGCAATTTCTTTTACTACTCCAATTATGTCAACTATTACTAATACAGCAACTTATGATGTTTCTAATTCTGATAGTGCAGCTGGTAGCAATAATATTCGGTTTACTATAGATGAATATAGTCAACCTTCTATTTCAGTTACAAATACTACATATTATCTTTATACTGGTCAAACAATAGATATATCTGTAAGTGTGGTTGTTGATATAAATATTCCATATGCTGGTACTATTAACTCAATAAACTATAAACAAGTAGAATTATCAGGAAATATTTATACCCAAGGGTCTTATGGTGCTTTATCTGTTTATTCTTTACCACAAACAGTAATTTCTGTTCCGACTGTTAATGTACCAGATGCACAATATACTGCTTACCAGAGTCAGAATACAGATAGTGTTTCATTTTTTTACATTGATACTTTTAATCAAAGTGTTACTACTAATAGTGGGTATACAACATATAAAAATCTTACTATGAATATAATAAATGGAACGCCATTAGTTAGTTTAAATACTTCAAATTTCTCAAGTCCTAATAGAGATGTAAGTTTTAGTATAACAAGTACAGTTCCATCTTTAAATGGTGCATACCCAGATCATCTTGATTTTTCTTTTAATCCAAATACTAATATTAATCCTCAAACTTACCAAGCATCTTTTAATGATGAAAATAGTAATTATTCAGGAAACTTTTCTTTTATTCTTCCTACTGCATATTATAACACCTTAAATTCTTATGATATATCTTATATTGTAACTAATCCTGATGGAAACAGTGATAATAGTGCTAATATAAGTTTTAATATTACTCCATATA
>JGI10211J14876_10000349_pt1 | contig 19546 bp, 16 predicted proteins | sample Etolagsediment_FD_14876 | JGI IMG/M metagenome (IMG submission 14876)
CATTGTAAACATTGTAAACATTGTAAACATTGGTCATATAACCAACGACAATCACATATATAATATTATTAATTGTTTATCGAAATTATAAAATAATATTTATTTTATAACTAAATTAATATAAACTATAATATATCTTATTTAAGGGCTGGTATAATTGATTTTTCTATCGAAATATTTAAAACCATTATCAGTTGTGTTAAAACCGTAATTTTGGAAAGGTTGGCACTTAGTAGATCCAGGAATATACGCATATTTATTTTTAAGCATAGGATCTACATAAGGTAAGAAATAACAATTTAAGTAATTGTTTTGTTGAGGAAATCTTCTATACCAGAAATTATAGTAAGTATAAGGATCACCACATTTCTTGTTGAAATAACCGAAGTTTGCACCAGCATTTGTGTAAATAGATCCAGGTTTTACACACCATGAACCTTTTGATGTTAAATTATAACTATTTGTAGCAAAATTTGCCATATTAGAGGGTTGCGAAACGCCATACCAATTTGATTTAGCCATTATAATAATTAACAATATTTTTTTTTCAATGGAATTCTATAAAATTAAATAATTTTTAAATCCATAAATGTTTGTAATGAATTACTTGGATTATGTATAGGCTTACTTCTTTTTAATTTTAAACTATCTTGTGTTTTTTGTAATATATTTTCATTTACTTGAACACCCAAACCACCATTTAAATTCTTTTGATTTACTGATTCTTCTATTTTAGGAATAATTGAAATAAGCGGAGGATCAATTAAATTAAATATACGCTCATTTTCTAAACAATAATTACGAAATTCGTCTATATCTAAATAACCTCCAAACATTTTAAGTGACTCACGAGGTGGTGCTAAATTAATTTTTATAAATTTTCTATAATATAATTTTTTATACATTAAATTTAATAAACTATATCTTTCATGAATATTATTATCATTCATATTGAAATTATATGATGCACTACAATTAAAACTGCAAAAAATTCCTTTAACATAAAATTTATTTTTTTTATATGAAAACGGTAAACTACATGGAGTATTTTGGAATCCATGACAACACCACCAACAACAAATATTTGTACTCTCTGGCCAAACTTTCTCTTTATTTGAATCAATAAATTGATATAAAATATTCCTAAGATTTTTTTTTAATACTTTATTTGAATGATTAATATTATTACTCCAATCTTTTGAATTCGATTTATCTTCTTTTATTTTTTTTTCTTTATCTTCATTTTCATTTTTTTCTATTTCTTTTTGATCATTTTCTAATAAATTCATTTGTGTTGGTAAGTTAAATTCATTTTTATTTATTATATTACTTTCTTGTAAACCATAATTATTTTTAATGGAATCACTTGGCAATGGTTGAATATTTCTTTCTTCTTTAGAAGAAATATCTATTGGTAAATGAAGTATTAATGTTTCATTTTTATTTTCTTCATAAAATGTTTTTGGTAATTCTTTGACTGAATATATCTTTTCTTTAGGTTTTCTTCCTCTTTTTTTAGGTATTTTTATTTCTTCCTCTTCCATTTTTACCTTAGGTTTACGACCTCTTTTTTTAAGGATCTTTGTTTCTTCTATCTTTTTAATATCATATTTTTCATCATATTTTTCATCACATTTTTCATCATATTTTTCATCATATTTTTCATCACATTTTTCATCACATTTTTCATCACATTTTTCTTCGATATTTTTGTTTTTAGGCTTTCTACCTCTTTTTTTAACAATTTTTTCTATATCTATATTGTTAACAATATTAATATTTTCACTAATTTCATTATTATTTAAATTTGATTGAGTGCTCATATATTTATTTATTTGTTCTATTTTCTTAAATTGATTATATTTAAAAAATATTAAAATATATACTTAAAGTAATAGAGATGTCAAATAATCTTAGGTTTACAAATATAAAAGAACCTTATTTAAATTATTTAAAAAGTGATGTATTTAATAAAAAATTAATAGATAAATGTGATTTTTTATTACCACAATTTTTATTAAAAGATTCAAAAGATGTTCAAAGTTATTATAAAGTAAAATTAAATGTTGCGAATTTTAATCAATCCTATAAAAATATAAAAGAATTTCTAATGAATAATGAATATTATTTATTGAAAGATGTTAATAATTTAGAATTAGATTTATCGATAAAAAATAATATATTATTATCTAAAATAAAATCAAAAATATCTTTATCATATATTAATCCATTTGACCAAAAGAAGTCATTTATATTAGGTTTAAAAGACTTTAAAAAGAAAAAAGTATTATATACTTCTGTTAATTCATCTTTATTTTTAAAAATTCTTAATGATTCTATGAAATCAGAAGAACGTTATATATTTATAAAATTTTATAATTATTTTAATGATTTAAAAAATACATTATTAAAATTTAAAAATGTAATTGGAGTTATGGCTTTTAAACCATTATTTAATATTGGTATAAATTCATCTTTATCAAATAAAAAAAATAATTCGAATGATATTAGTTATGTTTTACTTAATAATTCAAATAATAATAATTCAAATAATACTTCATCAAAAAATATAAATCAATTCATGGATCAATATAAAAGATTTTATGAACCCTATAATTATAAATCATCTTTAAAAGATGTTGAAAATAAAGTATTAGAAAATTATAAATTATATGTAGAATGTGCACAAAATTTAGATACAAAAAAATATAAAAATTTATATGAGTTATTAATTATAATTGTTGACATGGAATATTATTTAGTACAAATTTTACTTCATTATCAATTATTATTTAATTTAGAAATGTTATATAAACAAGATGTACAAATTAAAAGTTATATTACACGAAACATGTTACATTTTGAAACGTTTAGTGGTAGTTTTAAATCGATATTTTCAAGTGGATTGCCAACATCCAAATCTTTAACAATTCCACCATATTCATTTAATGAATTTTTTGAAAAAATAACATAACTTAAATAAAATAACTTAAATAACATAACAAAAATAAATGCTTACATTATTTTCTATTTTCAGGTTTTACATAAGGAAACTCTAAATAATCAAATATATCTTTTTCATTTTTAGGTTGAATATCAATTTGTTTTCCACTTTTTTTATCAAATAAACCTTTTTCATTAAGTTTATAACCTTTTTTTGAAGCATGTAATCTTATTTTTTTTGAAAAATTTCGTGATGAACTAAAATAAAGAATATAAAAATATTTTTCTTGAAATGGTACATAACCAATATCTAATTGTCTTACTGGATTATTTTTTTGAATATGTATTAAAAAAATATCTTTCTTTTTACCATTTAGTAGATGACCTTTCATCCATTTATTTTTAATTAATATTTCATTAAATGTTTCTTTAACAATATTTAATTTTATTTTAAATGGATCAAAAATAAGTATATAATCAATGTCTCCACTATTTTTCTTTTTCATTGCATATGAACCCGCATTTAATAATTCTAATTCTTTATTATTTTTTTTTAATTCTTTTTTTAATATTTGTGTTGTTTTTGTTATTTCATCATAAGGTATTCGTACTTTTAAATTATTATAATATTTAAGACCAAGTATTTGTGAATTACTCAAAATTACTTTTTTTTGTTTTACTTCTTCTTTGAGTTGTTCAATACTAATAATTCCTTTATCATATAATTTTAGAGCTATTTGAGGTCCTATACCATATACATTTTGAAAATCTTGTAAACTTTTTATTTTATTTATATTTTTAGTTTGTATTAATTTATTATGTAATTCAAGATGATTGCTTTTTAAAATATTATTTATTTTATCTACTGTTTTTTGTCCTAAACCACCTATATTCTTTATATTATTTAATGTTGATATTTTTTCAATTTTATTTAATTCATTGATTATTTTTTCATAACTTTGTATTCTAAATATTGTTGAACTATTTTTTTTATTTCCTAATGTTTGATAATAGTGTAGTAAATCTTGAAAGATTTGAATAATTAATTTTTTTTTATTTTGTTTTCCACCATTTTTTGATTCATATTTTTTTATTATTTGAATGTTATTATTAAAATGATCTTTATTTGTTTCTAATATAAAAGGTATATTGTTGTTTTTTATAAAGGTTAATAATTGAATAAGTCCATCTTTTTTCTCTTTAAAAATATAACCTTGTCCTATTGATGCATGTCTATTCACATGACTATCAAGTTCTCCATTTGAATCATTTAAATGAATAAGTTTTAAATATTTTAGTCCAATAAGTTGATCAAATTTATTAAAATAATCAATAACACCTTCTTTATTAGAAATATCATAACCATTAACAAATATATGACAAGTATCTACGCAAATTCCTATTCTTTTTTTATATTTAAGTGGTATTTGATTAAATAATTGTGACAAATCTTCTAAACTACTAAAAAAAGTATTATTTTGAGTTGCAGGTGTTTCTAAATAAATATTTATTTTTTTTGTATGATCTAAAACATAAATGAATGATTGTATAAAATGAGTAATACATTGTTTTTTAGAAATAGTATAAAATTTAGTATTTAGATGTCCAGCATGAATAACTACTCCTTTTGCACCTAATTGATTACCTAATTTCATATCATAAATTAGATTTTGAAGACCCCAATGATATCTTTTTTGAGAAGGATCATTACAAAAATTAATTCTTAATAGACCATGTATAAAAAGTTGAATATTATTTTTTAGAAGCAAATCTTTTATTTTTATAATTTCTTTTTTCGTTGGTTTCCATTTTTCAGAAAGAGTGGTTAATGATTTTGATCCTAAAAAAATTTGAAGACAATTTATTTTCAATTGAATTACTCTTTGAATGGCTTTTTCTATATTTAAATAATCATCATTATGAATGCCAATATTCATAATCTAAATAAAGAAATTTTATAATTTTATAATTTTATAATTTTATAATTTTATATATTATTACATAATATAGATGAATTTTGAATGTACAAAAACATTTAAGAAAAAAAATATTCAACTTTATGTTTTTTGTGTATGTGATAATATAGAACATATAAAAAAAACAGTTTCAAAGGAATTAGATATAAAAAAATTACCTACTACATTTTTTAAATCAAAAAGTAATGAATTATTTCGCACTTTATATTTTGATAATTTTGAAGTAATGTTTATTTTTATGAATAAAAAATGTAATCATGAAAGTCTATATAATACATATGGACAGTTGGGCAAATACGTAAATAATTATGAAGGCAATATATTAATTTACTTAGATCAAAAAAGTGATAATTCTATACAAAATCAAGTATTGTCTTTTATTTTAGGTATTCATCAAACAAATGATTATAAAACAAATCATATCAATGAAAAAAGAACAATTTATTTTTATCATTGTTTAAAAAAATATAATCAATATATTGAAAATGGATTAGTACACGGAGATGTACAAAATCATATTAGAGATTTAAATAATACACCAGCAAATATATTAAATGCTGATAAATATGAAGAAATAATAAAGAAACAAAAATATAAAGATATAAAAATGGAAGTATTAAATGAAGCACAATTAAAAAAATTAGGTATGAATCTTATTTTAGCAGTAAATGCTGGAAGTTCTAAAAAAGCAAGAATGATATTATTACATTATAAAAGCAAAGACGCACCTAAAAAATGTAAACCTACCGTTTTTGTAGGAAAAGGTGTAATGTTTGATAGTGGTGGTTATAATATAAAATTACATGATTTTCATGATATGAAAACAGATATGACTGGAAGTTCTACTGTTTATGGATTAATGAATTTAATATCTTATCATAAATTAAAAGGACATTATATAGCTTTATTACCAATTGTCGAAAATATGGTAAATGAAAATGCGTCAAGACCAGGAGATATTGTAAAATCTTATAATGGTAAAACAGTTGAAATTATAAATACAGATGCTGAAGGTCGCCTTATTATGGCGGATGCACTTGCTTATAGTGAAAAATATAACCCTCAATGTGTTATTGATATTAGTACATTAACAGGAGGTAATGAATATTTTTTTGGAGGAAAAGCATCTTCTATTATGGGTAACTCAAATAAATTAATACAAAAAATGATTCAATGTGGAAAAGAGAACAATGAACATTTATGGGAGATACCTATGTGGAGTGAATATGTAGAAGCAACAAAATCAAATTTAGCTGATTATAGAAATGATAGTAATGAAATACAAGCTGGAACTATAATGGCAGGAGCATTTTTAAGTAATTTTATACCTAAGAATACAGACTGGCTTCATATAGATGTAGCTGGTGCGGATTATCATGAAAATGGTAATGAAATTAGATTTTCTGGTTCAAATGGTGTAATGTTAAATAGTTTATTATGTTTTGTAAAAAATAAAAACGATTTAGATTAGAAATTAAGATTTGCTAATTTTAGTAGAATGGATATCTTCAAGTTGCTTATTTAATTTTTTTAATTCTTGATTTAAAGATATTAAATTATTTCTTAAATAATTTATTTTAACAATATTATTGTTGTAATTGTGATAACTTAAATTATTTAAATTTTTAATAATGTTCGATCTTACATTTTCTAAGTTTTTAATATTCTTGATAACTTTAAATTGAGCAATCTTATGATCCATTTGATTTAATAATTGTGAAGTATAATTTTCATCTTTTTTATTTTCTTTTCGAATTGCATATAATATACCTTTTTCATATAAATCAGAATTTTCTGTTTTTCCATATTTTATACCTAATAAAATAGCATTTAAAAAAAATATTTTATTTTCATCTTTTAAATTTTCTTTTATATTTTCTTTTATATTTTCTTTTATATTTTCTTTTAAATTTTCTTTTAAATTTTCTTTTAAATTTTCTTTTATATTTTCTTTTATATTTTCTTTTATATTTTCTTTTATATTTTCTTTTTGAATTTCATATAATATACTTTTTTCATAATAATCAGAATTTTCTATTTTTCCATATTTTACACCTAATAAAATAGATTTTAAAAAAATTATTTTATTTTCAGTTTTTTTATTTTCTAAAATTTCATCAATTTTCATTAATTTTAAAAAATAATTTATTTTTTTAATTTAAGCTAAATAAACAAAAAAAAATAAAATTCAAATTAGATAAGTATAGATTATCTTCTTTTTTATATATAATAATAATATGGGAGGAATAATATCCAAAAATAATAAAAATTATGTTAATTCAAATTGGGGAGATTTAAAATGTAGCCCTGTTGGACCACTTCTTCAAGCAATAGGTATTGCACCAGGTGATTCTACTTCAACAGCAAATAGTTGTCAATCAAATGCTTTTTCATCACAATTTAATTCTTCTATGAGTGACCAACTCAATGTTACCAGTAAATTAACTGAAGGTATGTCTTCAATTAATGGAACAATGAATAAATTTAGAACAGTTATAGCAAATATACAACAAAAAGTTTTTGAAGATTTATCAAAAATAGCAACTATGATTTTTAGTATTTATGTAAAGATAGGTAATATTATTATGGTTATTAATAAAAATTTAGTAAATATATTATCTGTTTTTAAACATTTAATTAATACTGGTGCTGCTGCTCTAATATTACTTATGACTTTTATGAATTTAATTCGAGTACCTATTAATGGATTAATAAAATTTGTAAGTGCTTTTAAAGGAAGAAGATAATTTTTTAAAAAAAAATAAAAAATGATTTAAAAGGATTTAAAGACTACTATTACAAGTATAGAGTAATTTAATATGTCACTTAAAAAGAAATCGATTGAAGATACATATCAGAAAAAGACTCCATTGGAGCATATTTTAGATTTACCTGATACTTATATCGGTTCGGTAGAAAAAACAGAATTAGAAACATGGGTTTATAGTGATGTCGATAACAAGATTGTATTTCGAAACATTGAATATATACCTGGATTATATAAAATTTTTGACGAGGTATTAGTAAATGCAATAGACCAGCATGTAAGAATAGAAAATGATGACCATATTAAGCATAAAGTAACAGAGATTAAAGTTAATATAGATAGAGAAAATAATAAATTTAGTGTTTATAATAATGGTATTGGAATTCCAATTGTAGAACATCAAGAACATAAGATATATATTCCAGAGTTAATTTTTGGTAATTTATTGACATCATCAAATTATGATAAAGATGAAAAAAAAATTACGGGAGGTAAAAATGGTTATGGTGCTAAATTAGCAAATATATTTTCAACAAAGTTTAAAATTACAACAATTGATCATGAAAAGAAATTAAAATATGTACAAACATTTGAAAAAAACATGAATATTAAAAATAAACCCATAATTACAAAATGTAGTGAAAAACCATATACTTTAATTGAATTTGAGCCTGATTTAGTTCGTTTTAATATTGATAGTATAAATAGTGATACAATTAGTCTCATGCAAAAACGTGTTTATGATTGCACAGCATGTACAAATAAAAATGTCAATGTATATTTAAATAATACTAAGTTAGATTCAAAAACACTTGAAAAATATGTAAATTATTATTTTGATGATAATGTTGAACGTGTATATGAGCAAATAAGCGACCGATGGGAGGTTGTTATGGCAGTTAGTCCAGATGCAAAGTTTGAGCATGTATCATTTGTGAATGGAATTTCAACTATTAAAGGAGGAAAACACGTTGATTATATAGTTAATGGTATAACAAAAAAAGTACAAAATTATGTGGCAACTAAGGGATATAAACGTAAAAAGATAGAATTAAAAACAGCACATTTAAAAGAAAATATATTTATTTTTGTACGTTCAACCATTGAAAATCCTTCTTTTGATAGTCAAATTAAAGAATATTTAACAACACCTTCGTCAAAATTTGGTTCTTCATGTAGTTTAAGTGAAAAATTTATCGAGAATGTGCTAAAAACAAGTCTTGTAGAAAGAGCAATTAAATTAAATGATTTCAAAGATAATTTGGGACTTCAAAAGATGAGTGGAAAGAAAACATCCAATGTACGTGGAATAGATAAACTTGATGACGCAAATAAAGCGGGTACAAACGAGTCTTTAAAATGTACACTTATTTTAACAGAGGGAGATTCAGCAAAAGCGCTTGCTGTTGCTGGATTAAGTGTTATTGGACGTGATCATTATGGTGTATTTCCACTAAGGGGTAAAATATTAAATGTACGAGATATTCCAATGAAAAGAGTAATGGATAATCATGAAATTAGTTCTTTGGTTAAAATCATGGGGTTAAAATTTTCAAAGGCTAAAAATCCAGATGATATAATGAAGGATTTACGATATGGTCGTATATTAATCTTAACGGATGCGGATGTAGATGGAAGTCATATTAAGGGATTATTGATTAATTTATTTTCAGTATTTTGGCCAGAATTATTAAATAGTTCCGGTTTTTTAATGTCATTGGCTACACCAATAATTAAAGTAAAAAAACAGAAAAGTGAACATCAGTTCTTTACATTAACCGAATTTGAAACATGGAAACAGAGTATTGATAATATAAAATCATGGCATGTTAAATATTATAAAGGATTGGGTACAAGTACATCTGAGGAGGCAAAAGAGTACTTTACAGATATTGAAAAAAAGAATATTCACTATATTAAAGGAGACGAATTTGACGATGTATTAAAGAAATCTAAATCAGAAATAAAGATTGATTTGGCATTTGATAAAAAAAAAGCAGAAGATCGTAAAGTTTGGTTAAAATCATATGATAAAATAAATATTATTGAACAAACTCAAAAAAAAGTACCTTATTATGAATTTATTGATAAAGAACTTATTCATTTTTCAGATTATGACTGTAAGCGTTCTATTCCGAGTATGATAGATGGATTAAAACCTTCATTGCGTAAAATCATATATAGTTGTTTTAAACGAAATTTAAAAAATGAAATAAAGGTGAGTCAATTAGCAGGTTATGTAAGTGAGAACAGTGCTTATCATCATGGCGAACAATCATTATATGATTCTATTATTGGTTTAGCACAAAATTATGTGGGTTCAAATAACATTGAATTATTAGAACCGAAAGGTCAATTTGGAACTCGTTTAGAAAATGGAAAGGATTCAGCTTCTCCGAGATATATATTTACAAATTTATCAGAATTAACGTTTCATATATTTAATCCGTTAGATAATCCTTTATTGAACTATAATGAAGATGATGGAATGAAGATTGAACCAGTATGGTACATACCGATTATTCCACTTGTGCTTATTAACGGAAGTGAAGGTATTGGTACGGGGTTTAGCACTAAAATTCCATGTCATGACCCAGAAATTATTGTTAAAAATCTAATGAATATGATGGAAGATAAAGAAATTATACCAATGAAACCATGGTTTAGAGGATTTCAAGGTAAAATTTCATTTAAAAATATAAATGACTTTGGTGTTCAACAATATATGAATTATGGATGTTATAAATTAATTAACGAAACAACTGTTCATATTACAGAACTACCAATTGGTAAATCTACAGAAGATTATAAATCTTTTTTGGAATCATTATTATATGATAAATCAAATGAAAATACATCAAAACAATGTTTAGTAGATTTTGTGAATTATTCAACAGAGAAGGTTGTAAAAATTATATTAACGTTTAAAAAGGATATATTAAAAGATTTAATATTAAATAATAATTTTGAGAATACATTAAAATTAACTGATTCAAAATACACGAATTATTCAAATATGCATTTATATAATAATAAAGAAGTAATTAGCAAATATGATAGTTGTGAAGAAATACTAAATGAATTTTATCATATACGACTTATTTATTATGTAAAACGTAAAGAATATTTACTCAGTAGTATGAAAAAAGAATTAGATATATTTAAATATAAAATATTATTCATTGAAGGATTTATCGATGGTAGTATTAATATTATTCAAAAAGAAGATGATTATATCTTAAAATTATTAGAAGAAAAAGGATTTCCAAAATTTGGAAATGACGATAGTGAAGAAAATTTTAATTATGATTATTTACTAAATATGCGTATTCGTACTTTATCACAGACAAAAATAAATGAATTAAAAAGTCAACATGAAAATAAATTGGCTTTATATCAAGAAATAGAAAGTAAAAGCGAAAAAGATCTATGGAAGATAGATTTAAGTAAATTTTTAGAAGCTTATAAGAAGAAACTCAAATCTTATAATGAGCTAATGGAAGATCAAATTAAAGATAAAATTGATAAACCTAAACTTATATCTATAAAAAAAAAAACGACTAAAAGTAAGAAATGATAATATTTCAAATTGTAAATAAATTGGTTTTTATAATGATAACTATTTTATTTTTATTTGGATTACAGGTATTAAGTGTATATAAACTTATTTTTATTTTATTCATTCATCAATTTTTCAAATTAAATATAAAATTATTTACATTTCTTAAAAATAATTATGAATATTATTATAATTATGATAAATACAATCAATATAATAATTATTTAAATAAATATGTAGATATAAAGCTTAAAAATAATATTCAATTTGAAGGAAAATTAATTAAAGTCATAAAAACAAAAATTCATTTTTATGATATAGAAGAATACAATCTTCTTTTTTTTATTTTTTTAAAAAAAAATATTAACATTCAATATACGATTCATTTAAATTCAATTCAATATATAAAATCAAGTAAAAATAATCAATATAAAATATTATTAGATGAATTATTTGATAAATCTATATTTTTTAAAAAATTAGATATATATTTAAAAAAGAGTATAAAAGATTTCTTATATATAAATAACAATGATTGATCCACAAGATTTATTATATACAAATAATTTTATTGATACAAATATTATAAATGAAAAACAAATTGAAAAAGAAACAAAAAATTATGATCGTTTTGTAAATTATGAGGCAAATCAAAATAGCGAAGATACAAATAATACATTACGGTTTTTAAATAATAATGATGAAGAATCAGATAATATAAATATAAAAAAATCATATTATCAACCTTTTCCGATAGATAATAAAAAAAATCATTATCCACTTTTAGATCCATTGCTTAAAGATATTAGTAAGGATCGATATACAACAATAGAGGAAACAACTTTTAGTATAGATACTGGTTATAGAGATTTAAAATTATATCCATTGACAAGTAATTTTCAAGTTAATTTATCTAAAAAGATGACAAATATACAACAGATTAAAATTGATAATATTAATATCCCAAATTTTTTAAAATCAGTTGAACCAATGAATAATAATTTAACATGGCAATATTTATCAAATTATTATGAAAATACTGATTTATCTTTTAATATAATTCCATTTCCAGACACTAAAAAAACATATTCTTATTTTTCTCTTCCATATAGTGTTTTTAATATACCACCATCATTATTTAATGAACAACCTAATTTTGATCCATCTTTATTTTTAATAGATAATGTTAATATTAATCCTGGAAATTATACATTAGTTGAATTATTAAGTAGAATTACTTTACAAGCAGGAAGTATTTTACATGGAAATAATTTAAATAATCCAAATAATATATACAAGATTACAGAAGAACCTTATTATAGTTTTCCTTCATTAAGAGGGTCAAATAATATATGGGTTTCTGAATTTAATTATATAGATGAAGGAATTTTCATGACAAATAAAATGGAAAATGCTCAACTTGTTTCTTTACAGTTTTTTAAACCACCATTAGAAGGGAATAACTATAGTGCTGATTATTATAAACAAAATGATATATATTATGGTTTTTCTTTATTAGGAAGTGATTATACTCTTGACCCAAAATATTTTTATTTTACTGTGCCATTTATTCAAAATGTGACTGATTTATGGTTTGATAATAATATTAATAAAGATAATAAAGATTTCTATCCAAACAACGATTATAATAATCCATTTATTCCATCTGCTTTTCCTTTAGTAATTAATGCTAATACTGGAGAAATTATTTTATCTAATTCTGTTATTAAGAATTTTACAATGACACCTTTTTTTAATTTAGATGTTTATACAACAAATCGTTTATTTAGACAAAATAAAGGTTATACAGAAGATGAATTATATAATGTAAATTATTATAAATTTAATGATTTGATAAATATTAATAAGGATGGTTTAAACATAAAATTAGTTCGTTTTGCTTTTCGTTTTAATAATATTAATTCAAAAGGAATTCCTTTTAGTAATAGTTTTCCAACAATAAAAGGTGACTATTCTGTATCTAATATTACAGAAACATTATTGTTTAATGATATATTAATTAATTATTTTAGAATTAATACAAATGTTCCTTATATTGTATCTACTAATAAATTATTTGTAGGAAGATCACTTTTAACACGATTTATTTATGGTAAAGAAAATGGAGAACTTGTAAACTATAAAATTGATAATATTTATGAAACAAAGAGCAGTATTTTAGAATATTTCAGTTTTTCAATAGCGAATGGTACAAATGGATATTTAATTAATATATTTAATAAAGGATTTTCTTTTATTCATTCAAATTTATATAATTTAAGTTTAAACTTTACTTCTCCTATCCAAGAAATACTTAGTTTATCAACAAAATCAAGTTTAAAAACAGTTAATATTAATTATAATTATATTGATAATAATTATTTTATTAAAAATAACAACTTTGTGTTTTTAAAAATTAAATTCATTGGTGTTAATATATTATCGAATGAACAAAATCAACTTAATATTTCATATAATGATAGAGAGTTTCATATTAATCAAAATTACAGTATTGATGAAATTACAAAGGATTTAAATATTGGTGATACTATACAATGTTATAGTGATGGTATTAGAATATTAAAGAAAAGTTATGATGGAATTTTTTGTAAAATACTTGTATCTACATTATCAGGTAATTCATCAAATATTACGAATGACATTTCATCAAAAATAATATTCAATGGTTATGATTTTTTATTAAATGATATAACAACTTTAGAAATTACATTACTTGATTCTAAATTAAGAGTAATAAAAACAATTGGGGATTATAATTTCGATTTAATTTTTATAAACAGTGTAGATAAACTTAAAGAAACAAATATTAATACAAAAACAAATAAGGTAGATTTAGTAGGAAAAAATTATTAGATAATATTATAAAAAAAAAATAAAATATATATTAGAATGAATAATCAATTTCAGAATGGTCGTGTTATTACTACAAACGAACACATGAAAGATTTAGGTATGGTTGAGAACAGTACTACAAAAAAAAATTTTCAAGTTGAGGCATTGTATGGTATACAAGAAACATCACAACTTAATCAACTTTATTTTAGTGCTGCAAATATGAAAATTATTCAAGATAAAACACGCTATGAAGTTTACTTAAAAACTGATAAAAAACATAAGATTGATAATCAATCTGAAATAGAACTTGAAATTGTAATGCGATCTACTTATTTACAACATAGTCCTAATTTACCTAATAAAATTAAAGAGCAAATACAATATTTAAATGAATTAGTTGTAAATTGGTGTGTTGAAAAAATAATTCCTGAAATTTACCAATATGAAGGTTATTTAAAACAAGTTGAATTTATGCCAGTTCCTATAGAACATCCTGTAAATTTATCATCAAAGGGTACTCGTAATTTACGTTCAGTGACAACGACATTTTAAATTAAAATTGTTTTTATAAAAATCATATATAAAAAAATATATTATTAAAATATATAATGCTTGATTTTTTAATTAAGTTTTTAGCGATTATTGGTTTAATAATAATATTATCTTATTTAATTTCTTACTTATATTCTTACTATAAAGAGCGTGCTGCAAATACCGCAAATAGAAAAATTAATCCTCCTCCTTCATATATGCAAAACAGTGGAGTTAAATGTCCTGATTATTTTTCACATCCTTCTTCAGGAAGTGAAAGTTATAATTGTTCTAATAGAGATTTTAATTTAAATGTTCAAAATGATCCTAAATGTTATAGTAATTCTGATAATAAAATAATAGAATTTCCAAAATTACCAGATGGTAAAACATGGGAATATGGTGACCCTGATGGTCTTACATCAATGTCAGCACAAGAACGTTATGATTGGGTGAATACCAGTAATAGTGAAAATGTTTATAGTCGTTGTGATTGGATTAAGAATTGTGGTCCATCAAATGGCGTAAAAGGTGTATGGCAGGGTATTGAAAGAATTTGTAATAGTCCTAATCCCAGTCAAGGAACATTAGGTTCTACTTAAAAAATTAAAACTATTAATTTAAAATCTTTTTGATTATAAAATATTATGGACTTACTTAAAAAAGTAAAACCAATATATTTGGATGACCTAATATTTTATCAAGACCAATTAAAAGAAGCTGAAAAGTGGATTCATGAATATAAAAATAAAATAAATACAACAAAAAAAGTGTTATTATTAATTGGATCATCGGGTTCTGGAAAAACATTAATTGCACATTTATTATTAAAAAAATTTAATTATCAAATCATTGAACTTAATGGTTCTCATTTACGAACTCAAAAGAAACTGGGTGATTTTTTACATAAAGCATTAGGATTTAAGAATGTTATTGATTTATTTTATGAGGAACAAAAACCCATTGGATTAATTATGGATGAAATTGAAACATTATGTCAAAATAATGACAAAGGAGGTTTAAGTGAATTTATTCAAATATTAAAAGATAATCAAAAATATGAAAAAAATATTGAAAAAAAAAAGAAACAAAAAATTGATATGAACACATTTATTTTTATAAAAAATCCTATTGTTTGTACATATATTAATAATAATGATAAAAAGGTAACTGAATTGAAAAATTTTTCTCATACTATTATGTTAAAAGAATTACAATTTCAAGATTATGAAAAATTTGTGAATCAATTAGTGAATGATAATGAAATAAATTTAAATGGTGGAAAGAAGATTGATAATAAAATAATTAAACATTTACATAAAAAATGTAGAAATGATATTCGGAAATTTATTTTGTCCCTTGAAAATATTCATTTATTTACTCAATCAAAAAATATAAAGAAAAATATTAAATTAGATGATTATTTAAAAATTGAGTGTATAAATGACACGAATAAAAATGATATTCAATTGGAAGAATCAACTCAATTAATTATGAACAATAAAATGAAATATAATGATTTGGATTTATTGTATTTTATGGAGCCTTTTATATTACCTTATACTTTATATCAAAATATAGTTCCATTTTTAAATGCAACTACAATGAATTCAAAAAATAAGATTTTAACATATAGTAAATACATGGATTCATTGTCAAAATTTGATGTAATTAATTCATATATTTATGAAAATAATGATTGGTATGATATAGATAATTATTTAAGTTATTATGGAGTACAAGTACCAAATTATATAATTCATCAACAAAAATTTAATGTTAAATCAGATATTCCAATTGAATTTACGAATATTCATAATAAAGCATCTCAGATGTTGGTCAATAAAAAACTTATTTCTCAAGCAAAACAAAGTTTAAATAAAAAATATACAAATATTAATCATTTGATATTAGATTGTGAGTTATTATTTTTTTACTTCAATGAATTTCGAGAGTGTGTTTTAAATGAAAATTTTGAAAATTTAGGTGAAAAAAGATTGATTAAATATATGAATTTATATAAAATTAATTATGAAAGTTTAGAAGATTTATTAAAAATAGAAAAAATTAATAAAAATGAAGAAAAGCGTAAAAAAAATATGAATGTTTTATTGAAAGAAAAAATTAATCAATATTTGGATGAAACTTTACAATAACAAATTAAAAACATAGATATTTTCTTTTAAATCATTATTTATTTATGATGAAATATTTTCATAAAATTTTTAAGCATCCTATGAAAAAATTATATCATGTTGAAATGTATCAAATAAATAAACCATTGGCACATTTTAATTTTAATGTTGAAAAAAAAAATGCTACACTAAATAATATAGTCGTTTTTGATAAAAATAAAGGAATAGGTAGTATTGTTTTACAAGATATGGAAGAATATGTATTAAAAATGTATGGTGTTCATAAGATAAATGTTTGCGCATGGCAAAAAATGGGTAATAATGATGTATTAGATTTTTACAAAAAAAATGGTTATATTTTTAGTGATAATAAAATTACTACTTATGATGATTCAATTTATATTTATGATTTATACAGACTTGAAAAAAATTTATAGATTTTTATAAATATTAATTTAATAATTTTTTAATAATTTTTTAATAATTTTTTAATAATTTTTTAATAATTTTTTATTTTACCCGCTAATCCAATAAAAATACAAATCCCATCACCTCCTGGATTTGCATCTTCAATAACTTGATTATCATTAATACTTGGTTTCCAATTATTAATTGCCCATACATTTCCAGCCATATCAATCGGACAATTTGTTGTTCGCATTAATGGTTTAAATGATTTTTTATCTATTTCAATTCCATACAATGGTAGTCCATTTGCTAATCTTACTTCTTGACCACCACTATTAAGAATTATACCATTATTTGGCGTTAATAATGTTCCATTAGGACTTATTTTTGTTATACAAAAAGTATTATCATTATTTGGTCCAAAATTAGCTACCCATAAATTATCATCTCCATCTACACTGCAACCCCAAGGTGTATACAATCCTTCTTTGAATTCAACAATTGTTTCTGTACTTGAAATTATTTGATAAATAGTATTATTTAATGGGGAACAAACATAAATATTATTCATTGAATCAAAAGCCATTCCTAATAATTGTATTGTATCAAAAATATATTTTTTATCTACTATAATTTCTTCATTCATTATCGATACTTTATATATATTTGATAAAAGTTGACCTGATGGTACAGATATATATATATTATTATCATTTGTACATATTACATCAAATGGGTTATTATTTATTCCTAAATTATAAGAAATTATTTTTTTATTTTCTAATATGACAACTATTTTTGAATTACCGTTACTACATATCCAAATATTATTATTTTTATCAACGGTTATTCCTTGTACTCTAAACATTTCTTCATTTATGACATTTACATTCTTATTCTGACTATTAATAATAGCCAATCCTCCATTCGGTACAACATTTCCCCAACCAAAATTTGATACTAAAATATTATCATAATATTTAGTAATACCATATGCAGAGCCAACTATCTTCTCATCAAATACAGGAGAAAAAGAAGCTGGTTGTCCATCAGGTTTTAATACAACTGTAAAATTAGAAGAATTGTATGTGCCTTGATATACATTATTTGTGATCCATGCATACCCTTTCTTATCAAAAACAATATTTGCTGGTCCACCAAATAATAATTTTTCATTACCTGTTTTATTTACTTTTACAACTAATGTATAAGAAGATGGTTTATTATTAAAATTCAAAAATGGAAAATATGATTTATAAACAAATGAATATACAAAAAAAGGATCATTTTCTTGTAATAATTTATTTTTAACAAATTGAAAAGGATTTTCTGCAATAAAATGGAATAAAATAATTAAATTTAAATTTTCAAGATTATTTGGAATTATTAAATTAAATAGATCATCTGGTTTATTTTTTATACCATATACATATATATTTGATAAAGTATTTAATAATTTTTTAGTATTTGTCTCATCTCCATTAGGATTCGTTAAAATTACATCAGATAGATTACCAGTTAAAGTGACCAAGTTATTTTTCATACCTAATGCAATATTTAATCCCATTTTATTACCATAAATATCATCTTTATCAAAAAATTGATTGAAACAAAAAATAGATGAAACGGATGTTAATTCATTAATTATAATATTACTTTCTGAATTTATATCTGAATATGCAAATACATGTAATAGTTGTTTTGTTTTATTTATTTTTGAAATGCATTTAATATAATATATAGAATCATTATTTTTTGATTCAAACATTATTTCAAATTTTCCATCTTCATCAGATATTGTTTCATTAATGATAATAGATTTATCTTCTACACTTTCATATAAATAAATATAATAATTAGCTAAATGTATTATTTGATTTACATTTCCTGATTGAACAATCCCTTTTAATAACATTATAATATAATTAAATATATTTATTTATTTATCTATTACACCTAATTTATAAAAAATGAATAGTCATTTTACATATTTCAATATATTAATTTATTGATTCTCACTATTAACATGTAAATCTTCCGCATTATAAATAACAGAACGACCTTTTGTATCTCTTTTAATTTCTGGATAACACACTTTACAAGCACCTGTTTTCTTATCAACACATTTACAATTTGCATAACTATTTAATTCCCCGTCAATCGCACAAACAGTTGGCATATATGCTGCCTTTAAACCATCAGCTTCACATTCTTTACCAAGACCTTTAACAGGAAATAAATAATTATCAAAATTCTCTACATTCGCTAATCCATCAGCAACAACAAATAATATAAATATAATAATCATTCCTATTGTAAATATTATATATTCCATTATTATTCAATTAGATTTTATTTTTTTTTTTTTTTT